>OHAW01000547.1_pt1 | contig 17195 bp, 16 predicted proteins | sample 1577221 | NCBI WGS metagenome assembly OHAW01 (sample SAMEA3879583, study PRJEB24766) | human gut metagenome | biome: human-associated habitat; feature: feces | place: USA | collected 1985/1987 | reverse complement strand
TGCAGGAATATGTAGGATAAACTTGCGTGAAAGAAAATTTATTGCTATAATACGTGAGTATATTAGACGAAAGTTTTATTTTTTCATAGGAGAGTACAGGACATGAATGATTTGGAGATGTACAGAGAGCAATTAGCTTTATGCGATGATAAGATTATCGACGCATTGGTAGAACGTAATTCTATTATTGAAAAGATCATGGCGTATAAAGAAGAATATGGTATGCCAATCTTACAGCCACAGCAGGAAGAAAAGCAGAAGAAACGTCTGGAGGAAAAGCTGTCAGATAACAGATATAAAGAAGAAATCTTTGATGTATTTGGCTGCATTTTACGCAACAGTAAGAGAATCCAGGCAAGAAAACTCTTTGATTATAATATTGTACTGATCGGATTTATGGGAGCGGGCAAATCCACAATCTCTGATTTTCTGAAGACTGTTTTTGCCATGGACGTGGTAGAGATGGATCAGATCATTGCAGAGAGAGAGGGAATGTCCATCTCTGATATCTTTGAGACTTATGGAGAGGAGTACTTCCGTAATCTGGAGACAGAGCTGCTGATCGAGATGCAGTCCAGGAAAAACGTGGTTATTTCCTGCGGCGGCGGTGTTCCGATGAGAGAGCGCAATGTTGTCGAGATGAAGAAAAACGGACGTGTAGTTCTTCTCACCGCTAAACCGGAGACCATTCTGAATCGTGTCAAGGACAATCATGACAGACCGCTCCTGGAAGGCAATAAGAATGTCGATTTTATCGCAGAGCTGATGGAGAAAAGACGCGAGAAATATGAGGCTGCCTCTGATATTGTTATCGAGACAGACGGCAAGGACAAGCTGGAGATCTGTGAGGAACTGGTACACAGCCTCCGAGCTCTGGATGCAGAGAGTAAATAAGGCAGCAAAATAGCATACAACTCCCTGTCAATAGCATAATTTTACTATCATTTATAAAGATTTTACTAAAATATCCAGATGAGTCCCATCTGGATATTTTTTTCGCAAAAATTGAAAGGTGCATCAAAAAACAGTCCATTTTGTTTAATATATCCATATGGTATTATAATCTCATCAAAAAGCTATACGAAATAGCTAATAAGAACGAATAAAAAATGGGAGGTTTCTTATGAAGAAAAAATTAGTTTTAGCGATGGCAGCAGCAATGGCAATCACATCCTGTGCAGTTCCTGCATTTGCTTCTGATGATGCAGCAGGCGGCGGAAAGATCGGAATTTCCATGCCGACACAGTCTCTGGAGCGTTGGAACAGAGATGGTTCTTATCTGGAAGAACAGTTCAAAGCAGCTGGCTATGATGTAGAGCTGACATACTCCGACAACGAAACAGACCGTCAGGTAAATGATATCCAGAACCTGATCTCCGACGGAGTTGACCTTCTGGTAGTTGCAGCTATCGATGGTGAAGCACTTAACACAGTTATGGATGAAGCTAAAGATGCTGGAATCCCGGTTATTTCTTATGACCGTCTGATCAAATCCGATGCAGTTTCCTACTATATTTCCTTCGATAACTACACAGTAGGTACTCTTCAGGGACAGTACGTAATCGATACTCTGGATCTTGACAATGCAGGTGACAAAACTTACAACATCGAGTTCACGGCAGGTGACCCGGCAGATAACAACGCTGGATACTTCTTCAACGGTGCTTACGATACTCTGAAACCTTATCTGGATGCAGGAACATTAAACGTAGTTTCCGGACAGACAGATTTCGACTCTGTTGCAACAGCTCAGTGGGATACACAGACAGCTCTCGAAAGAATGCAGAACATCCTCGCTTCCTACTATGCAGACGGAACACAGCTTGATGTAGCTCTTTGCTCCAATGACTCTACAGCACTTGGTGTTACACAGGCGATCGAGTCTGACTATGCAGGCAAAAATGACGTTCTGATCACAGGACAGGACGGTGACGAAGCAAACCTTGCAAACATCGTTGACGGAAAACAGTCCATGACCGTTTACAAAGCAGTTGCAAACGAAGCAGTCGTAACACTTGACCTTGCAGAAGCAATGCTGAAAGGTGACACAATTGATGAATCTCTGATCACAAACTCTGGCTGGGATTTCGATTGTGCATATGATACAGAATCCTATGAAACATCTGATGGAAACAAATGTCCATCCTTCCTGCTTGTTCCTACAGTTGTAACCAAAGACAACATGAAAGAAGAACTTGTTGACACAGGATACTACACACAGGACGATGACGGATACCTTCATCCAGCAGGCTGATACTTCCGCAGAGTCATATAGATATCAAGAAGATGTGAATCATGCTTGCATGAATGAACAGATTCTTGTATAGCTATATGACGAGCAAACAACATGAGCAAAAAGAGAGCTGTGAAACAGCGGTTTTGCGAATGGTGTTCTGCTTAGGCAGTGAGCAACCAGTAAATATATAAACTTGAATTAAATGGGCGGGGTGAATGCCCCGCCTGCTTTTTGGAAAGGGGGCGCCATTTTGGCAGACAATATTTTAGTAATGGATCACATTACGAAGGAGTTCCCCGGTGTCAAAGCTCTGAATAATGTACAGTTCCAGCTCAAACCTGGCGAAGTTCATGCGCTGATGGGTGAGAATGGTGCTGGTAAATCTACGTTTATCAAGGTTATTACCGGAGTACATAAGGCAGAAGAGGGTGAGATGTTCTTAAACGGACAGAAGGTTGACTTCAAAGGTCCGAAGGATGCCCAGGAGGCAGGTATCGCTGCCGTATATCAGCACCCTACATCATATCCGCATCTTACAGTAGCCGAAAATATTTTTATGGGTCATGAGATCATTAAACATCATATGATCCAGTGGAAAGAGATGAATCAGGAGGCAAACAAGTACCTGAAGGAGCTGGATGCAGACTTTGACGCAACAGCAGAGATGGGTACACTTTCTGTTGCACAGCAGCAGATGGTCGAGATCGCCAAGGCACTTTCCACAAATGCGAAGATCATCATTCTGGATGAGCCGACAGCAGCACTTACCAGAAACGAGTCCGAGAAGCTTTACACACTGGTTGACAAGCTGAAAGAGAATGGTGTTTCCATTATCTTTATCTCCCATCGTTTCGAAGATATGTACCGTCTGGCTTCCAGAGTTACCGTATTCCGTGATTCCCAGTACATTGGAACCTATGATGTAGATGGAATCACAAACGCAGATCTGATCAAGGCAATGGTTGGTCGTGAGATTAACGATCTGTTCCCGAAACCGGAAGTGAAGTTTGGAGATGAGATGCTCCGTATCGAACATCTTTCCAGAATAGGATTTTTCAAGGATGTTTCTTTCAATGTACATGCAGGCGAGATCGTAGGTCTTACCGGTCTGGTTGGTGCAGGACGTACAGAGGTTATGGAAGCTGTCTGTGGAATTACCCGTCCGGACGAAGGAAAAGTTTTCCTTGAGGGAAAAGAAATTTATATCAAGACTCCGTCTGATGCAATGGAAAAAGGTATCATCCTTCTTCCAGAGGACAGACAGAAACAGGGTCTGGTTATGAGCTGGGGACTTGGAAGAAACGTAACACTTCCGATCATCAGCAAATATGCAAAATCCGGATTTAACGATGAGAAGGCAGAAAGAGAACTTTCCAAGAAACTTCTTGAGGAAGTAGATACCAAGGCAGTCGATATCTTCCAGCCGGCAAGCTCTCTGTCTGGTGGTAACCAGCAGAAAGTTGTTGTTGCGAAAGCTCTTGCTCAGGAAATGAAAGTAGTTATCATGGATGAGCCGACAAAGGGTGTCGATGTCGGAGCCAAAGCTGAGATTTATGCGATCATGGGAGACCTTGCAAAGAAAGGATATGCAATCATCCTGATCTCTTCCGAGATGCCGGAGATCCTGGGTATGGCGGACCGTATCATTGTTATGTGTAATGGCCGCAAGACAGGAGAACTGAACAGAGGAGAGGCAACACAGGAGGGAATCCTTGAGCTGTCCATGGAAAAGAGCACTGGAAAGGGGACTAAATAATGGAAAAGAAATCTGTCATCAAGAAGATTACAGGCTCCCGAGAGGCTCTGCTGGCAATTATCGTAATCGTGCTGTTTGCAGTTGTCACAGCGATCAGCCCGTCATTCCTTACGCCAAAGTCACTCATGGAGATGCTGAAAAATAATGCAGTAACAATGGTAATGTCACTTGGTATGTTATGTGTCATGCTGGTAGGCGGAATTGATATTTCCATTATGTCAACTCTGGCACTTTCCGGTATGTCCATCGGTATGCTTCTGAAATACGGACATATCACAAGCACATTACTTGCTTTCATCATTGCAATGGCAATCGGTATTGCCTGCGGACTGGTTGTAGGTCTTGTAATTTCAAGAGCAAACGTTCCGCCGATCATTGCAACCATGGGCTTTATGTACATCTACAGAGCAATGGGATATCTTGTTTCTCACGGTGGTGAGTGGGCAAGTGCCGCAGCTCTTGGTGAGTTTAAGAATTTTGCAACAACCAGCTTCCTTGGGATCAACAAGGTTATCTGGGTGATCATCGTATGCTATGTGGTATTCTTCTTCTTTATGAAATGGACAAGAACAGGACGAAGGATCTACGCAGTAGGAAGTAATGCAAGCGCAGCACAGGTTTCCGGTATCAATGCAAAGAATATCAACCTTCTTGTATATGTGATCATGGGATTCCTCGCAGGTCTTGGCGGAGCACTTCAGGTATCTGTTTATGCTTCTGCAATGCCTGATATGCAGTACGGCGGTGAGATGGATGTTATCGCAGCCTGCGTTATCGGTGGTGTAAGCATGAGCGGTGGACGTGGAACCGTAGTAGGTGCATTCCTCGGTTCCATTATCCTTGCAACGATCGCAAAAGCTCTTCCGCTTGTAGGTATCAGTTCACTGTGGCAGAACATGATCAAGGGTGTTATCATCCTGGTAGTAGTTGTGATCAACGTTGTTCTGCAGAGAATCGCAGATAAAAACGCATTAAAGGGAAGGGAGATGTAAATCATGGCTGGAAAATCTGGAAGAAGTATTAACAATGTGCCGGAAAATCCGATGAAACACATCATATTCAGTTGGGAAGGCATCCTGGTCATTCTCTTTATCCTGGTAAATATTTTCTGCGCATCATTTTCTGAGTTTTATAATATGAAGAGTGTTCTTCGTCAGATGCCGGTTTACCTTGCAGAGGTATTCATGATGTTTCCAATGGCGTACATCCTGGTATTAGGCGAGATCGATATTTCCGTAGGTGCGATCGTGTGTCTCTCCGCTACATTAAGCTGTATGGTTTGCAACACAAACGCTCCGTTCATTGTAGTAGTACTTACAGCACTGGTTGTTGGTGCCCTCTGTGGTGCGGTTAACGGATTTATCCTTACCCGTTTCAAGGAGCTGCCTCCAATGATCGTAACACTGGCAACACAGATCATCTTCCGTGGTATCGCTGAGGTAACACTTGGAGCCGGCGGAAGTATTGCGATCACAAACACAGATGGCTTCCGTGCTATCGGTGGAAAGGTTGGAAATATTCCATATATTCTTTTCCTGGTGCTGATCCTTGGTGTACTTTTTGCGATCTTTCTTGGAAAGAGCACATTCGGACGCCGTACATATGCGATTGGAACAAACCGTGTGGCAGCTTATTACGCAGGTGTTCACGTAGAGAAGATCCGTTTCATCATCTACACAGTTATGGGACTTATGTCCGGACTTTGCGCAGTATTCCTGGTATCCTCTTCCTACGGTGCAAATACAACAACCGGTAACGGATTTGAGATGGATGCCATTGCAATGGCAGTATTCGGAGGTATCTCCTCCACAGGTGGTAAAGGTAACCTGGCCGGCGGTATCATTTCTGCATTCATCATCGTATGCTTACGAGTTGGCCTTGGACAGAAGAACGTAAATGCTCAGGTGATCCTTCTCATCATCGGTGTACTTCTGGTAGCAGCAGTAGCTCTTCCGAATATCATCGGCGATGTGAAAAAAGCAGTCGCAATGAAGAAAAACTAAATATCACTTTTGAAACTCATATGATTGTTAGCTGCCTCCATTGGTGTAGCGGAGGCAGTAGCATATAAAAAAATTATATTCTTATAGGGAGGAACAACAATGAAAAAAAAGGTAATTAGCGCAATCCTTTGTGGAGCAATGGTTCTTGGTACAGTTTGCCCGGTTCTTGCAGCAGATGACAAATCCGAAGATACTAAGACAGAAGCAGCAGCTGGCGATTCCGCAAAAGACAAAAAGATCGCTCTGGTTGGTAAAGCAGCCGGTAATGCATTCTTCGAGATCGCAGCGAAATCTTTCCAGGAGACAGTAGAGGCTGAAGGCGGCGAGGTTCAGGTCGTTTATCCTGAGACAGCTACAGCTGATGCGCAGATCAAGGTTCTTGACAACCTGATTTCTCAGGACTTCGATGCAATCTGTATCTCCGCTAACGATGTTAACGCTCTTCAGGCTAAGCTTGAGGAAGCTATGGATGAGGGAATCAAGGTATCTTCCTTCGACTCCGCACCGAACAAAGACAGCCGTGAGATTTTTGTAAACCAGGCTGGTACAAAAGAAGTTGCTCAGGCACTTATGGATGCAGTTCTTGATATTTCCGGTGGTGAGGGACAGTTCGCTATCCTTTCCGCTACATCTCAGTCCGCTAACCAGAACGCATGGATCGACGCAATGAAGACCATCATGGAAGGCGATGACAAATACAGCAAGCTTGAGCTTGTAGACGTTGTATACGGTGATGATGAGCCGCAGAAATCCACAGACCAGACAGCAGCTCTTCTTCAGAACTACAAGGATCTGAAGGTTATCTGCGCACCTACAACAGTTGGTATCGCAGCAGCAGCTAAATATCTTCAGGATAACGGATCTTCCTGCAAGCTGACAGGACTTGGACTTCCATCTGAGATGCAGGAGTACACCGGTGATGATGATTCTCATTCCTGCCCATACTTCTATCTGTGGGATATGCAGGGCCTTGGAAAACTCAGCGCTTACACAACAATCGCTCTGATCAACGAAGACATCACAGGTGCTAAAGATGACAAATTCACAGCTGGTGACCTTGGTGACTACACAGTAACAGAGGCAGATGACGGCGGTACAGAGGTTGTTCTTGGTGCACCTCTGAAATTCGATACAAGCAACATCGAGGAGATGGCTAAGCTGTACTAATCAATCCTCATATTGACTGTAATATTCATATGATAAATCCTTTCAGAGCAGGCGGGGTCTTTGGACTCCGCCTGTTTCTGTGTGCAGAGACGTTGGAGGTTCTTTTGCGCAGATCTTTTATATGAGGATTTTAGTTGTGTGGATGTGACAGCAGTGCTAAAATGAGGATAAAGAGGAACAAAGAAAGAAGAAACGGATAAAGGAGAGGAAGGCATGCAGCAGGCGCTACTGGATCAGCTGAGAAAGATCACAGAAGAAGAACGAAAGATCCTGGATGGAGAGGCAGAGGTGGACAGAGACCTTTATACCTCCGGCAGGGACTTTACCGTGGACAGCGGAAAAATGCTGGAGGAAGGCCGGCTGATCGCGGTCCGTACCCATACCCGTTTTGTGCATTTTCCGGCACACCGGCATAATTTCGTGGAAGTGCTCTATGTCTGCGAAGGCTCTCTGACTAACATCATTGATGGCAAAAAAGTCATCGTTAATAAGGGTGAGCTGCTTTTTCTCAACCAGTTTACGAAACATGAGATCCTGAAGGCTGGACAGAACGATATTGCCATTAACTTTATGGTGCTGCCGGAGTTTTTTGATGTGGCTTATTCCATGACCGGCAATGATAATATGCTGGCAGATTTTCTTGTGAATGTGCTCAGACAGGATGAGGAACGGGGAGAATATCTGCATTTTAAGGTGGCAGAGGTGCTACAGATCCAGAATCTTCTGGAAAACATCATCTATTCCCTGGTAAATGGAGAAGAGAACCGGGAACGGATTAATCAGACCACAATGGGCCTGATCTTTATGTATCTGGTGGAATCCGTACAGTACGTGGAGATGCGTCTTCCCAACCAGTACGAAAACATGATCTCCATGACCACACTGGACTACATTGAGCAAAAATACCGGACAGCTACCCTGACAGAGCTGTGCAGCCGTCTTCATCTGCCCATGCATGTATTAAGCAAGATGATCAAAAAAACGACAGGATTTAACTTTAAGGAACTTCTTCAGCGAAAACGTCTGAACAAGGCGGTGGAACTGATGTGTGACACAGATCTTCCCATCAGTGATATCATTGCCGCGGTGGGATATGAGAATAACAGTTATTTTCACCGGGTATTTAAAGAACATTATCATATGACACCCAGAGCATTTCGGGTAAAGAACAGCGAAAAAGAGCAGGTGAGGCTTTAACCCCACCTGCTTTTTAAATGTCGTGGAACTGTCCGATCTTATCCTTGATCCGCTGCATCTCATTATCCATGTCGATGACAGCTCTGGCGCAGTTGAGAAGTTCATCACTGACTTCTTCATATCCATCCATTTCTTCGATATTCTGCTTATAACGAAGCTGATGCTCCAGTGTGGCCCAGAAATCCATGCCGTTGGTACGGATCTGGATCTCGGCTCTCATCGGTGTTTTTCCTTTGGAGAAAAATACGGGGATTTCTACGATCATGTGATAGCTGCGGTAGCCGTTGGGCTTTGGATTTTTGATGTAATCTTTTACCTGGATAACAGTGATATCGTCCTGCTTGGAGATCAGATCCGCAATGGTGTAGATATCATCGATAAAAGCGCACACAACCCGGATGCCGGCTACATCATTCAGCTGATTCTGGATATTCTCGGCTGTAAATTCATAGCCAAGCTTCTTAAGCTTCTTGTAAATGCTTTCCGGTTTTTTGATCCTGGTTTTGATAAAAGAAATGGGATTACGTTTATATTCCACGGAAAATTCATCGTTGAGGACTTCCAGCTTGGTACGGACCTCCCGGACAGTACAGCGGTACATCATCATCAGGTCGTTAAATTTTGCGGAATTTTTGATGAAAACCCGGGGATCCGGTGTATCCAGCCAGTTATTGGTATTTTCTTTTGCCATGGTATTTTTTGAGAGAAACTCCTTTCGTATGTGAAATCTGCTGAAAACAGTAAAGACAGATTCTGATCTGTTCCTGTTATTTTTCGGCAATGTGATAAGATAATTATAGAATAAAATGACGTTTTTTTCAACTTTTGTATTGACAGATTAAAAATCCTGTGCTATTTTATATGAAAAGTTTAATCAAGTAAACCACTAAACCGTTGAAGCGGAGATAAAAGTTTTCATGCGCGCACAGAGAATCCGGGAGGGTGAGAGCCGGGTCGAGAAGCAGTTTACTAAATGGACCGCTGAGGGCACAGGGAAAGGTATCCCGGATACCGAGTATTCTGTGACGTGAAGGCATACGTCAGTTGCCGGGAATATGCAGGTATTCCGACAAGTGCACAGGTCATACTGTGAAGCAGGGTGGCACCGCGGGTGTATTGGATTTTGAACGCTCGTCCCTGGCAGAACTGGATTCTGCCGGAGACGGGTTTTTTTTGTTACATAAATGTAGATCAGGAGGGACTGAATATGTATCCAGCATTAGAAGGATTAAGAGAAATCGCAAAGTCAGGGGAATACCGGCGTATTCCCGTATGCAGAGAACTGTATTCCGACCGCTATACACCTGTAGAAGTGATGCGGACTCTTCGCACAGCCAGCAGACACTGCTATCTGCTGGAAAGTGCCAGCCAGACAGAGGTATGGGGACGCTATTCCTTCCTGGGATATGAACCATCCATGGAGATCACCTGTACCGATGGAAATCTTCAGATCCGAAAGATCCATGAGGACGGTACCGAAGAAATAACAAAGCAGCAGGTAAAACATCCCGGAGATGCTATTCGAAAGATCCTAAAGGAATACAAAAGCCCGGTACTGGAAAAAATGCCAACCTTTACCGGCGGCCTGGTAGGCTATTTTTCCTACGATTATATTAAATACAGTGAACCGAAGCTGGAGCTTACCGATAAGACGGTAGAAGATTTCAGAGATATGGATCTAATGCTCTTTGACCAGGTCATTGCCTTTGATCATTACAGACAGAAGGTGCTTCTGATCACAGGGGTGATGACAGATGATCTGGAGAACTCTTTTGGAAAGGCAGAAAAGAAACTGCAGGAGATGGCAGATCTGATCAGAAAGGGAGAGCAGAAGGAATTTCCATCCCTGAAGTTGCAATCCTCCATTGAGCCGCAGTTCCCGAAAGAAAAATACTGTGAGATGGTAGAAACCGCCAGACATTATATTCGTGAGGGAGACATCTTCCAGGTGGTGCTTTCCAATCCCATGAGAGCCAGAGCAGAGGGAAGCCTTTTTGATACCTATCGTGTTTTAAGGGCCACAAACCCGTCCCCCTATATGTTTTATTTTTCCAGCGATGATATTGAGATCGCGGGAGCGTCACCGGAAACCCTTGCAAAGCTTACAGGAAAAGAGTTAAGCACCTTCCCGCTGGCAGGAACAAGGCCAAGAGGAAAAACAAAGGAAGAAGACGAGGCGTTGGAACAAGGTCTTCTTGCAGATGAAAAGGAACGTGCGGAGCACAACATGCTGGTGGATCTGGGACGAAATGACATCGGAAAGATCAGTAAGATCGGCACGGTAAAGGTGGAAAAATATATGTGCATCGAACGTTTTTCCCATGTGATGCATATTGGTTCCACAGTTACCGGCCAGATCCGGGATGACAGGGATGCGGTGGATGCAGTGGATGCCATCCTTCCGGCAGGAACACTTTCCGGAGCACCGAAATTCCGTGCCTGCCAGATCATCCAGGAACTGGAACAGAGCAAGCGAGGCATTTACGGCGGTGCTATCGGATATCTGGATTTTGCCGGAAACCTGGATACCTGTATTGCCATTCGCCTGGTTTATAAGAAAAACGGTGAGATCTGTATCCGGTCAGGAGCAGGGATCGTAGCAGACAGTATTCCGGAAAGTGAATTTCAGGAGTGCTGCAACAAGGCAAGAGCCGTTGTACAGGCAATCGAAACTGCACAGGAGGGACTGGAATGATAGTACTGATCGATAATTATGATAGCTTTTCCTACAATGTTTATCAGCTGATCGGTTCTGTGGAGCCGGATATCAAAGTGGTAAGAAATGATGAAGTGACCATCAAAGAGCTGGAGGCCATGAAGCCGGAGGCATTGATCCTTTCCCCTGGTCCGGGAAAACCGGAGGATGCGGGAATCTGTATTGAATCCATAAAATATTTCAAAGACAAGCTGCCAATCCTGGGTATCTGCCTTGGACATCAGTCCATCTGTGAAGCCTTCGGAGGGACAGTATCCTACGTAAAAGAGCTGATGCACGGAAAGCAGAAAGAGATACATAAAGTTGGAAAGAGCCGGATGTTTGAAGGACTTCCGGAAACTTTTCCGGCAGCCAGATATCACTCACTGGCAGCTATCCGGGATACTTTACCGGAGAAACTGGTTGTTACCGCTGAGTCTGAGGACGGAGAGGTGATGGCACTGGAGCATAAAGAATATCCGATATTCGGATTACAGTTCCATCCGGAATCTGTTATGACACCGGATGGAAAAACAATGATCGAGAACTTTATGAAGGTTATCAGAGACAGATAAGACAGAGAACAGCAATCCATAAAAGATAGAATCGTTACAGAACAGGAGGAAACAACAATGATCAAAGAAGCAATCATCAAGCTTTCAAAAAAAGAAGATCTTACATATGACGAAGCAGAAGCCGTAATGAATGAGATCATGGACGGAGCGGCAACACCGGTACAGATGGCATCCTACCTTACTGCACTTTCCCTAAAAGGAGAGACTATTGATGAGATCACTGCATCAGCAGCCGGAATGCGTGCACACTGCATCAAGCTTCTCCACGATATGAATGTTCTGGAAATCGTAGGAACCGGTGGTGACGGAGCAAACTCCTTTAACATTTCTACGACATCTTCTCTTGTGATCGCAGCAGGTGGCGTTCCGGTAGCAAAACACGGAAACCGTGCAGCATCTTCCAAGAGCGGTGCAGCAGATGTTCTGGAAGCACTTGGTGTGAAGATCACCATCCCGCCGGAAAAAAGTGCAGAGATCCTGAAAAAGATCAACATCTGTTTCCTGTTCGCCCAGAATTATCATATTGCCATGAAATATGTGGCACCGATCCGTAAAGAGCTGGGAATCCGCACGGTATTTAATATCCTCGGACCATTAAGCAACCCTGCAGGCGCAAACATGGAGCTGATGGGAGTCTTTGACCAGTCTCTGGTAGAGCCGCTGGCACAGGTTATGATGAAGCTTGGCGTGAACCGCGGAATGGTAGTTTTCGGGCAGGATAAGCTGGATGAGATCTCCATGAGCGCACCGACTTCTTTGTGCGAGATCAAGGACGGATGGTTCCAGTCCTATGAGATCACACCGGAGCAGTTCGGCTATACACGCTGCAGCAAAGAAGATCTGGCAGGCGGCACACCGGCAGAGAACGCAGAGATCACAAAAGCCATTGTAAACGGAACCGAAAAAGGCCCGAAGCGTCAGGCGGTCTGCATGAACGCAGGTGCAGCACTTTATATCGCAGGAAAGGCAGAGAGCCTGGAAGCCGGCGTAAGAAAGGCAGAAGATCTGATCGACAGTGGTGCAGCTGCTGCCAAGCTTGAGGAATTTATCAAATTAAGTAACGAGATTTGAAAATAATAGCGGCAGAAGAGAAATCGGCAATCCCTATCGGAAGAGATATGAACGGAAACATTAATCTGTCAGACTTCTTGAAATTGCCGAATGAGAGTTGAACTGAAATATCAAGGAGACAAACAAAGAATGAGCGAAAAAAACATTCTGGAGGAAATCGCAGAAAAAACAAGAGAACGTATCCGGAAGGAAAAACGTCAGTTTCCCCTGGATCAGCTGAAAACCCTGGCAGAAAAAGCACCACAGCAGCCGTCCTTTCTGGAAGCGTTGAAAAAGCCGGGTATGTCCTACATCTGTGAAGTAAAAAAAGCTTCCCCCTCCAAGGGGCTGATCGCACCGGAATTTCCGTATCTGGAAATTGCGAAAGAATACGAGGCAGCAGGTGCATCTGCGATCTCCTGCCTCACAGAGCCATTTTATTTCATGGGAAGTGATACTTATCTCCGTGAGATCACAGAAACAGTGGATATTCCGGTCCTTCGGAAGGACTTCACGGTGGATAAGTACATGATCTATCAGGCAAAAGCATTCGGCGCAGCGGCTGTACTTCTGATCTGTGCTATCTTAAATGACCAGGAACTCCTGGAATACCGAGAGCTTGCAGAAACTCTGGGAATGGATGCACTAGTGGAAGCTCATGACGAAAATGAAGTGGCAAGAGCATTAAAGACAGGTGCAAAGATCGTCGGTGTAAACAACCGTGACCTGAAAACCTTTAAGGTTGATATGAATAACAGCATCCGTCTTCGAAACCTGGCACCGGACAATGTGGTATTTGTGTCTGAGAGTGGAATCAAAAACGCAGGTGATATCGCTATTCTGGAAAGAAACCGGGTAGGTGCAGTCCTGATCGGTGAGACCCTGATGCGAAGCCCGGATAAGAAAACAGCATTGGAAAATCTGAATGGTGGAGTGCTTGTATAAAGGCCAAACGAAAGAATAGAGCAAATAAGTAACAGAGCTGACCAGCAGCAAATAGTAACGAAACAGGAAGGGGCAGGGTCAGACAGAAAGGGCAGGATTGGCTGAATATGAGAGAACAACCGTTGAAACATGGGAGCAGAACCAGGATCAAGATCTGCGGCCTGACCCGCCCGGAAGATATCCAGGCAGTGAACCAGGCTAAACCGGACTTTGCAGGATTCATTGTAGAATTCCCAAAAAGCAGAAGAAACGTCACCGTGGAGCAATTGAAGGCTCTCCGGGAAGAACTGGATGATAGCATTTTGCCGGTAGGCGTATTCGTCAATGCACCGGTGGAGCTTCCCGCACAGCTTTTAAACGAGGGAACCATCGCACTGGCACAGCTTCACGGCCAGGAGGACGAGAATTATATCAGACAGCTTAAGACCATGACAGACCAGCTTCTGATAAAGGCTTTTTCCATAAAAACAGAAGCAGATATAAAGAAAGCGATCCGTTCGGAAGCAGACTATATTCTGCTGGATCAGGGCGCAGGAGGAACAGGAGAAACTTTCGACTGGAGTCTGGTACCGGCGATCAAACGTCCCTGGTTTCTGGCAGGAGGTCTGGGCTGTGAAAATCTGGAATCGGCCATACATCTGCTTCACCCCTGGGCAGTAGATTTAAGCAGCAGTGTAGAAACCGACGGTCACAAAGACCCGGATAAAATATTAGAAGCAGTATACGCAGTAAGGAACATAAAGGAGGAAATATAACATGTCCAAAGGAAGATTCGGCATCCATGGCGGACAGTACATCCCGGAAACACTGATGAACGCCGTTCTGGAGCTTGAGGAAGCATACAACCATTACAAAAACGATCCGGAATTCAACCGTGAGCTCACAGAGCTTCTCAATGAATACGCAGGAAGACCATCCCGTCTTTACTATGCGGCACATATGACCGAGGACCTTGGCGGAGCCAAGATCTATCTGAAAAGAGAAGACTTAAACCACACAGGAGCCCACAAGATCAACAACGTACTTGGTCAGGTGCTCCTGGCAAAAAAAATGGGCAAGACCCGTGTCATCGCAGAGACAGGAGCCGGCCAGCACGGTGTTGCAACTGCAACCGCAGCAGCACTGATGGGAATGGAATGTGAGGTATTCATGGGAAAAGAGGACACCGAGCGTCAGGCTCTGAACGTATATAAAATGCGTCTCCTCGGAGCAAAGGTCCATGCAGTCACAAGCGGAACCGCAACCTTAAAGGATGCCGTTTCCGAGACCATGCGTGAGTGGACAAACCGTATTGCAGATACCCATTATGTACTGGGATCTGTTATGGGCCCGCACCCGTTCCCGACCATCGTACGTGATTTCCAGGCCGTGATCTCCAAGGAGATCAAAGAACAGATGCTGGAAAAAGAGGGCAGACTTCCGGATGTTGTCCTGGCCTGTGTGGGCGGCGGCTCCAATGCTATCGGAACTTTCTACAATTTCATTGAGGACAAAGACGTTCGTCTCATAGGCTGTGAGGCAGCAGGACGTGGCGTGAATACTGCGGAGACTGCGGCAACCATCGCAACTGGTCGTCTCGGAATCTTCCATGGTATGAAATCTTACTTCTGCCAGGATGAATACGGACAGATCGCACCGGTATACTCCATCTCCGCAGGTCTTGATTACCCGGGTGTAGGTCCGGAGCATGCACACCTTTATGATATCGGAAGAGCAGAGTACGTTCCTGTTACAGATGACGAAGCAGTAGAGGCTTTTGAATATCTTTCCAGAACAGAAGGAATCATTCCTGCGATCGAAAGTGCCCACGCAGTGGCCTATGCGAAAAAGATCGCACCGACACTTGGAAAGGACAAGATCATGGTAGTTACTATTTCAGGACGTGGAGATAAGGACTGTGTGGCAATCGCCCGCTACAGAGGGGAGGATATTCATGAATAAGAGAATTACAGAGGCATTTGCAAACGGAAAAGCATTTATTCCTTTTTTGACCTGCGGAGATCCGTCTCTGGAGGTAACAGAGCAGCTGGTTTATGCAATGGAAGAAGCAGGAGCAGATCTGATCGAGCTTGGGATCCCGTTCTCAGATCCTACCGCAGAGGGACCTGTGATCCAGGAAGCCAATGTCCGGGCACTTGCAGGCGGTGTGACTACAGATAAAGTTTTTTCAATGGTAGAAAAAATCCGTAAAAATACAAAAATCCCAATGGTATTCATGACCTATGCAAACGTAGTATTTTCTTACGGAACAGAGCGTTTTATCAAGAAAGCAGCGGAAGTTGGAATGGATGGACTGATTCTTCCGGATGTTCCGTTTGAGGAAAAAGAGGAGTTTGCATCTGTTGCAGAGAAGTATGGTCTGGATCTGATTTCGCTGATCGCACCAACTTCTCATGAGAGAATTTCTATGATTGCAAAAGAGGCGGAGGGTTTTGTTTATTGTGTATCTTCGCTTGGAGTTACCGGTATGCGAAGTCAGATTACTACGGATATCGGGGCTATGGTAGATCTTGTCAAAGCTCAGAAAGATATCCCGTGTGCTGTTGGATTTGGTATTTCTAATCCGGAGCAGGCGAAGAAGATGGCAGCTCAGGCAGATGGGGTTATTGTGGGATCGGCGATCGTGAAGCTGTGTGAAACTTACGGAGCTGACTGCGTGCCGTATATCCGAGAGTATGTGAAATCTATGAAGGACGCGATAAAGAAATAAAGGATTCCCGGTGACGATGGAAATAAAATAATTGAACTCCAGGAAGGTCGTTTTATGAATCATCCTCTGGATTTGTCTCAATTCAGAACTTCTAAGGTACCGTGGTGTACAGAACTTTGCTAAGAACGATACAGAAAAATGCTGAACTCGCTGACGCTCAGACAGCAGCATTTTCTGTATCAACGCAAAAACCTGTACAACCAGGAACCTTTACGAAGTTCTTCAGGCGAGACTGCACCAGAGGATGATTATAAAACTTCTTGACTGGATTTTTTTATTTTCCTTCCATCTCGCCGTACTTTATCTGAAGCTGGGAATGTGGTGACATACAGGAAGTAGTAAAAGCTAGGACAGCATAAAGCACGTTGAGGGTGTTTTGTCCATTGGTAACATACAGGAAGTTTGGTATTCATGTGCAGGGACAGGAAATGTCTGCGAGGCTTTCGTCATGACGTGCAGGCAAGCTGCCGGCATCAAGCCCATTGTTTGAGGCGAAGCCGAGTTTGGGCGACTGCCGGCAAATAAGCGCATGCACGGAATAGAAAACGCAGCATTATTTTATGTACCTGCACATGATATACCATCTTCCGTCATATATCATTATCATATATTCTGCTTCCGTCATATACCAATTCATGTTATGATATAAAAATGATAAGTAACAGTAGAAGTAAAATATCATATACGGATGAGAGGGGTATAGCATGGAATTCCAGCATGAACTGGTGATCCCGGATGAGGGACTGCCTTTTAAATTTTTCCTGTTTGAGGGTAGTCAGGGAAATTATGTAAGAGAGAAACACTGGCATACGTCAATTGAGATTTTTGCTGTCATGGAAGGATCTCTGACATTTTATCTGA
>OHAW01000546.1_pt1 | contig 17203 bp, 11 predicted proteins | sample 1577221 | NCBI WGS metagenome assembly OHAW01 (sample SAMEA3879583, study PRJEB24766) | human gut metagenome | biome: human-associated habitat; feature: feces | place: USA | collected 1985/1987 | reverse complement strand
CATAGTGATATGGTAAGGCGCCGGGTTCTTACCCTACTCCGAAGCCGGATAAGCCGTTCCGATCTCAATCAGTTGGTCGGCATGACATCGGAACAGATCTTTTACTGTTTTCAGATCCTCCTGTTCTCCTGCTTTTTCCAGCTCTTGACAGAGCATCACAATCGGCATTTCAATCGGATAAAAACGGAATCCATCCTGTTCATAAAATTTCTCTGTGATATGAACTGCTGTCTTCAAATCTTCTTTTTCTCCCCACAGCTTCCAGCATTCAAGAAAGAATGTCACTGCCCATGGGTAGTTGTAAAGCCGGAAATAGCTGTTGTCTTTTCCTGAGCAGTTGCAAACAAGACCTGTTGCTGCATTTACCAGCTCGCGAAGATAGAATGCATGGTACTCACGAAGGCTTTGCTCCGCTTTTTCCCGGTCTTTTAAAAGATTCTGCTGCAGTGCCCGTGCAATCAGCACACCCATACCGGTACGCTCCCGTCCGGCATTGAAATCGTTTTCCGGCGTGCAGACGAGAATTTTTTCTTCGTTATCATACGGCAGATAGGCACCCTGCAGTTCTTTGATCTTTCCATGATACTGCTGGTGATCGACGATAAACGCACACCGTTTTGCCGCCAGTGTTTCCGGCCGCTCCTGCACGAGAAGACGGCAGATGGTTTTCACCTCGTCGGCACAGATCGAAAGCACATACTCTCCTGTTTTTTCATTTTCAAACAGATATTCATAAACACCATTTTCCGTCTTTTCCAGCGATGCTCCGTTTACCGTTACCTTTTCTGCCTGAAATACCGGTTCAATGGTTACCTTACTCGTCTCTCCCGGATAAATCACATACTGCTCCGCATCCACCAGAATCACCTGGGAAAATGCTCTTAATTTCTCCCGGAAATCTTCGCGTCCCTGATGCGGAAATACTTTCCACTCCAGCGTCATCGTGTCTCCCGGCGCAAACTCCTGTGCAGACGGATGCAGCCAGAAGCAGCCTCTGTCATTGCTCTGCAGTTTCAGATCGCGCTCAATACCGTAAGCAGAAAGACTGCCTTTTGTGAATACCATTCCCAGATGCGGAGCCGCACCGCCCATACGGAGTGCCATAATATAACTGGTATTCTCCCCACAGAAAACATGTGCATGACACCGATAGTCACGGCAGGTCACACTGTCCGTGTAGCGGTCCTGCAACGGAAATGAAACCTCAATACTTCCGGCATTTGTAAAATACGGATGCGCACCGTTGTAAGAAACCACAATCTTCGTTGTCAGCACATCTCCGTCTTTCTCATTCTGCACCTCAGCCGAAAACTCCGGCGGGCATTTCACCTCGGCGTATGGGAAATCCTCCCGCAGCCAGTTCATCTGTTTTGGATCTTTGGAAAATACAATTTCTTTCACGTTCCCAACTCTCATTTTTTATTTCCCCTTTCGTTTTTTTGATCCCGCTTTTTGAACTCCATGTAAAATTTATTTGCTGCTTTGATCATACTATATCTACATGCTCTTTTCTATATCTCTTTTTCCGTTTTACTTTATTTTTTCTTTCTTGCCGATAGTATTTTTTCTCAATTTTTGCTATACTGAAAATGTATGCGTATCAAACTCCGGCATTGCTCTTTCAAGCTGCCGACACATACATAAAATTCATAAAAGGGGGTATCTTTTTCATGGATACGTATGTCATTTTAAAAGACCTGGCAATCATTATCGTATTCGCAAAATTGTTTGGTATTCTTGCCAGAAAATGCAAGGCTCCGCAGGTTGTGGGCGAGCTGATTGCCGGTATTGTCCTTGGACCCAGTGTGCTGGGACTCGTTCAGCAGTCTGACTTTCTCGCACAGATGGCGGAGATCGGTGTCATTTTGCTGATGTTCTCCGCAGGTCTTGGCACCAGCCTGAAGGATCTGCTCCGCACCGGAGTGAAATCCCTGCTGATCGCCTGTGCCGGTGTTTTTGTTCCTCTCGTTCTTGGAGCCATCTTATACATGAGCTTTTATGGCTTCTCTGCTGTCGGAACGGAAGAATTTTACCACGCTGTTTTTATCGGTGTTATTCTGACTGCGACATCGGTCAGCATCACCGTACAGGCCTTGAAAGAACTCGGCAAGCTGAAAACAGAGGTTGGAACAACCATCTTAAATGCAGCCATCATCGACGATGTCATTGGTATCATTGTGCTGACTGTTGTCATCGGTTTTAAAGATCCGACATCCAATCCGCTGAAAGTAGCAGCCTCCACCATTCTGTTTTTTGCCCTTGCGATTGTGCTCGGTTTTCTCTGCTTTAAGCTGTTCAACCGCATGAACTCCGTATTTCCGCACACCCGCCGTCTCCCGATTCTGGGTCTTGCGCTCTGCTTCGGATTGTCCTACATTTCCGAAAAATATTTCGGCATCGCCGATATTACCGGTGCATACGTTGCGGGCGTTATCCTGTGTTCCCTCGATTCTTCCGATTACATCGAAGAAAAAATGGATATCAGCTCCTATATGATTTTCGGACCGATTTTCTTTGCAAGTATCGGACTCAAAACAACGCTCAGCGGCATGAACGAGAAATTCGTACTCTTTGCCATCTGTTTCGTCATCGTCGGCCTTGCCGCAAAAATCATCGGCTGTGGCCTGATGTCAAAGGGATGCGGCTTTACCTGGGGCGACAGCCTGAAAATCGGTGTCGGTATGATGACCCGCGGTGAAGTCTGTCTGATCGTCGCGCAAAAGGGTCTGAATGCAGGCTTTTTATCCGGCGATTTCTTCAGTGCCGTGATTCTGCTGATTCTTTTCTCGAGTATTGCAACACCGATTATGCTGAAAATCTTATACGAGAAAATGCCGACGGCAAAAGATTCTGCAAAGGCATCCTGACTTTCCTTTTACCAAAACAGGGCGCTGTGCCATTTCCTGCACAGCGCCCTGTTTTTTTCGTATCAACCGGTAAGTTCTGATTTCTTCTACCACAGAATCTTCTCTGCCTCAGCTCCATCCGCAAACGGTCCCGGCATTGCTGCCACGCCGCGGTGCTCGCCAAGATAGTCCTGATCGAAGATAATCGTGCTTCCGTCCGGATCTTCGAATCTCTGCTCCGGCTCGAAGGCGTATCCTAAAATATCACTGTTGATAATTCCCGTCCGGAAATCCTTCAGGAACTCATACACGTTCGTCTTGATGGAATAGTGGCCGTCTTTTTCCACAAGTTCCACCTTAACCTGGTTCTCGTTATCCATAAGATTCTCTTTTTCATTCACACACGCCTTTGCTCCGTTAAAGTAAGCGTTTCCGTTTACCCAAACCGGCAGATGACATTTATTGTGATACGGCTCCAGCTTGCTCATGTCGGCCGGTTTGTCCAGCTCAAAGTGGCTGATCCACTCGTCATAGGTCGGATACTCGTCGAACACATGCGTTCCGACCTCCTGGTTATCCTCCATCTTGAAGCCCATGTCCTCAACCGTTTCTGTTTCCTCAACCGGGTAATTCTGGATAAAGATGTTGTTGTAGAACCGGTCATCGCCATGCAGGAATGTCATGAATCCGGCAACCTCGGTACGGTGACGGATGTGATACGGCGTGTAACGGTCTCCTGTTCCGCCGCCAACTGCAGTTAATGAGCCAAGCATCAGATTGTGTACGCAGGCAATACCATCGGTCGCCATACGAACGCTGACCGGTGAGAGCATAATGTTGTTATCGATCAGTGTCGGACCATGGCCAACCTCGATGAAAATATCCTGACTCATCATTGCGCCCTCTGCCTTTGGTGTTCCCTCCGGCGGGCAGTTGTCGTGCAGCAGGTTCTGGGTCAGGCGTGTTCCCTGTGCCTCCCAGTCGCACCAGATGCCCATCGTACAATGATGAATGTGATTTCTTCTCATCACAACATCGATCGCTGCATGCATCTTGATACCGGAAATCTCGGCCCCGCCAAGCTGCTGCATATTGTTGATGTTGTGAATGTGGTTGTCCTCAATGATACTGAACACACCGCCCATCCGTCCGACAATACCGGTCTGCTCACAGTGATGGATGTGGCAGCGGCGGATGATATGGCTTGTTCTCCTTCGTCCAGCCGTGATACTGGCCGCGGCACACAGCATCACGCTCCATCTGGGTCGGGCTTTTTACGTGTTTTCTGGTAAAGTAATGGTCGTTCTCCGGATCGTAATATTTTCCGAGCGAAATACCGCAGCACTTGCTGTTGCTGACCTCACAGTCCTCAATAATCCATCCCTTCGACCAGTGCGGACCGATCATACCGTCCTGATAAGCAGCCGGCGGCGCCCATGTCGTTGCTGCCTTGCTGACATCAAATCCGCTGAACGTGATGTAGTTTACGCCCGTTTTCGACGGCATAAAGCAGTTCCGGCGCACGTTGATTTCTACTTTTTCCTCCGTCGGGTTTTTACCCTGGAAGTTTGCGTAGATGACCGTCTGATTTTTCTCTTTGTCCTGCTCGGTATACCATTTGTAAACCGACCACTCCGGCTCCCAGGACGGCGGATAAACTTCTCCTTTGATACACTCCTCGAGCGTCTCTGCCTCGTATAACTGGCGGTCATTCAGATAAACCGCGCCGGTATGGCGTACCACCGGTGCAAAATACCAGTCACCGCCGACCATTGTCGTGTATGGGTTATAATTGCCAAACACTCCGTTGTCTACACGGCATACCCACACATTATCTTTGTAATGCTCCCAGTCATTCATCGTTTCCGCACCGGTGATCTTTGCGCCGAGCGGCTTCTCACTCTTATAGACGATTCTTGCATCCTCGGTTCCTCCGTTGACCGGATCAACATATTCATGGTAAATACCAGGTGCAACCAGAACTTCATCTCCTGCCTTTGCAATTTTTGCCGCATCGTTGATGAACTTGAACGGCATCTCTTTTGTTCCGTTTCCATTCTTCGGAGCGGAATTATTGACATAGTAAATCATTTCTCTATACTCCTTTTTGTTATAGTAAAACCCGAAAACACTGCAAAAAAGGCTGTGACGCAATCATTCACTCTCTGCGGCGCTGAATTTTTTACGCTATTTTTTTGCGGGTCTATAGAATTTCTTTACGATAATGCTTCTTCCGCAGCCTCTTTTGATGCAAACGGGCCCGGCAGCAGATGAATGCCCTGACGGTTTCCGAAGTAGTCATATCGGAACACGATCGGCGTTCCATCCGGATTCTCATATTTCTGTTCCGGCTCAAATGCCATGCCAAGCGTCTCCGTTGAGATCACTGCACAGGCATTCTGCGGCAGATAATCGTAAACATTGGTCTCCAGTTTCCATTTTCCGTTCTCTTCTTTTACACCGATGGTGATTTCATGCTCGGTATCCACTACAGCGTCCTGTTCCTGCTCTGCCGGCTTCGCCCCATTGAAGTAAACGTTGCCGCCAAGCCATACCGGCAGCTTCTCGTAATACAGATCCGGTGACTTTCCGGAACCCATTCCGCAGTAGCCCTCAAATCTTGCCACGTACTCCTCCAATGTCGGATATCCGCTGTACGGTGCGGTTCCTGCTGTCAGATTTCCGTCATCCCACTCATTATCTCCGGTCAGTTTACGGATTTCTTCCATTCCCGCACGAACCGGCTTCTGGATGAAGATATTATTGTAGAACCGGCAGTCACCGTGAAGAACCGTCATAAATCCGTTGATCTCCGTGCGATGCGGCACATGGTACGGTGTGTAGCGCGGCGACGGCAGCTTGTCGGAGCCATTGTTGACACCTCGGCCGACAGCAGTAAACGATCCCGCGATCAGGTTATGTACTACCGCAACACCCTGCGTTGCCAGCTTCATCGCGCGGTCCGAAAGCAGTACGTTATTGTCCACCAGCGTCGGTCCGTGGGAAATTTCAATAAAGATATCCTCGCCGATACCGTCCATACCTTCTGGATTTGCATTTTCCTCGTTCGGCAGCGTATTGTCATGGAACAGGTTCTGCGTAACACGTGTGCCCTGTGCCTGCCAGTCGAGCCAGAGGCCTCTCGTACAGTGATGGAAATGGTTTCTTCGAATGATCACATCGATTGCTGCATGCATCTTGATGCCGCCGATCTCCGCACCCGCAAGGTTCTGTTTATTATTGATATGGTGAATGTGGTTATCCTCAATAATCGAGAACACACCACCTAAGTGGCCTACAATACCCGTCTGTCCACAGTCGTGGATGTTGCACCGGCGGATGATGTGGCTTCCGATGTTTTCCTTTGTCCATCCCTCTCGCTGCGCCTGGCAGATACAGTCACGCTCCGTCTGTGTACCATCTTTGAATTTCCATTTGAGCCATTTATTGTCATTGTTCGGCTGTCTGTATTTTCCAAGTGAAATGCCCGAGCACTTCGAATCTGAAATCTCACAATCCTCGATGATCCATCCCTTTGACCAGTGCGGGCCGACCATTCCTTCCTGATATGCCGTCGGCGGAGCCCACTGAGTTGCCGCCTGTTTTACAACAAAGCCGGACAGAGTGATGTAACCGATGCCCTCCTTCGACGGATAAAAGCAATTCTCACGTACATTGATTTCTACGGTTTCTTCGTTCGGATTTTTTCCCTGGAAATTCACATAGAAAACGGTCTCATTCTTCTCTTCATCCTGCTCCACATACCAGGTGTAAACCGTGAATGCCTGATCCCAGGATTTTTTATAGATCTCCGGCTTTTTCACCTTGTCCAAACTCGTCACCTCATACATGGATTTTCCATTCAGATACACTTCTCCGGTGTGTGCCGTGTAGGATGCGATAAACCAGTCACCGCTGACCAGTGTCGTATATGGATTGTAATCCCCAAACAATCCGTTCGAAACGCGCGCTGTCCACACATCACCTTCCAAATGCTCCCAGTTATCCACAATTTCCGCACCGGTAATCACAGCTTTTCCCGGTTCCACAGAACGGTACACAATTCTTGCATCCTCACATCCCGCATTCGCCGGATCTACATATTCCCGATATACGCCAGGCGCTACAAGCACCTCGTCGCCGGGCCTTGCAATTTTTGCCGCCTCGGAAATCGTCTGAAATGGATATTCCTTCTGCCCATTTCCGCTTCGCACAGCATTTCCATCTACATAAATCTGCATTTTTCGCTTACCTCTCACTTCTTCACTTTTCATAAACTTTTATTGTTTTTTTGTGAATTTTCGCCAAAATCACATCACTCTTTTTCCGATTTCTGCCGTTCTTCACAATTTTCATATCTTAACCATAATACAGATCCTCGTAAAACACTACTTATATATTGCCGATCATTGCCCAGATGTTTCGATTTTTTCTATATTTTTTCTCTCTTCTGTTGTATAATACCGTTTATCAGATACGGAGGATTCTTTTGCCATGAAAAACGATTCGACTTCTTTTTTCGAAAACAATCATTTTGCTAACAGCTATGTTTACGATATCTCTATTTCGCATGTCCCCGCCTATTTCGGTCTGCACTGGCATCACTATATTGAAATTGTGCTTGCACAGGATGACGGCATTATCTATGAAGTAAATGGAGAAACCTTTCCGCTGAAGCCCGGTGATCTTCTTTTTATCTGGCCCGGCGAGCTGCACGCTGTTTCCACAACCAACAGAGAACATCGCCTGATCATGCTTCAGCTCGATGCAGATTTTCTGGAAAAACGCGTGGATTTCCAGTCTGTTGCTTATCTTTTTTATCAGATCCGTCTTCTAAATCAGAACAACTTCCCGGAAATCGAAAAACTCCGCGGATTTCTGACAGAGCTGCGCAGGCTCTCCCTCTCCGGTATCAGTTTTTCCGAGCTGCGCGGATGCGTTCTGCTGTATCAGTTTTTTATTCTGCTCGGCGAAAATCTCTCCGTGCCGACCGAAACTGCCGCACCGCAAAAAACAGGCCATTCCGCACAGGTACACCGCCAGATGATTGCTGCATGTACCTGGATCTCGAGTCACTGCACCGAACCGGTTTCCCTGGAAGAAGCATCAAAGGTCGCCGGATTCTCCCGCTGCCATTTTTCCAAGCTGTTCCGCGCATACACCGGCCTCTCCTTCACGGATTTCGTCACCAGGGAACGGCTCCATATCGCCGAAAACCTGTTAAAAAAACCGGATCTCACGATCACCGAAGTGTCGCTCGAATCCGGTTTTAACAGTATTTCTACGTTTAACAGAGTCTTTTTGAAATCAAAAAATGTAAGCCCTACCGACTTCCGTCAGATGTACCTGCAATCCTATCAGAAATAGGCTATGAATTCGGCATGGCCTCCGGTCTTTCGCAGGTGGATGGAACCTTCTCAAATGCACCCGTTTCCGCACTCTTCATAATCTGATCGATCGTATCGAGTACGTGATATGCCATTTTGGCATTCGCACGGTTTAGTCTGCCCTCTGCAATTGCTTCTGCCATCTCGGACGGACCGAGGCCGCGGCTGTTTTCGCTGTAGGCAAAGCCATAATCCAGCACTTCCGGAACTGCCTGCTGTGTCCAGTCCTTCACGCCCGGAATGTAGACGATATCGCCGCCGAAATTGTTCGGGTCCACCAGCTTTAAAATACCTTTTTTGCCGTAAATTGTGAATACCGCCTGATCGTTGATGGTGCTGTCGCCATTGACACAGAATGTGCCGGTCACGCCGTTTTTCATTTCCAGAATCGTGAAAGCCTGGCTCTCGTTGCTGTAGTCAAATTCCTGGCCGTATTCCGGGCTGTCCGGGACGACATTGACGCGCTTCGGCGCAAGATTGCGCACGGAGGAAACGACACGGTCCACCGGGCCGAAAAGGCTGACGATGGCGGTCAGATAATAAACACCGAAATCGTAGCAGATACCGCCTCCCGGCATCCGCAGAAAACGGAAGATGCTCGCCAGCAAATCAAGATCGCGGTTTGCGCATGCTTCGAAAGATGTCACCTCGCCGATCAGCCCGTCGTCGATCGCTTTTCTTGCGGTCTGCAGTGCCGATCCAAGGAAGGTGTCCGGTGCGGAACCGAGATAGAGATGTTTCTCCTCTGCCAGCTCGATCAGTTTCGCTGCCGTTTCCGGTGCGAGGGTCATTGTTTTTTCAGTGTAAACGTGTTTTCCGGCTTCCAGTGCCTGACGGATCAGCCCCTCGTGGGTCGGTGCCGGTGTCAGAATGACTACCATTTCAATCGACGGATCTGCCAGAATTTCCTCGTAGGTACAGCCCTTGATGCCATACTGCTCTGCTTTCTTTTTCGCATGTTCAAGATGGCCTGCGCAGCATGCTGCTACCTCAAGATTCTCAAAGTTATGAATCATGTTCGTCAGATAAATATCACTGATCGCTCCGCAGCCGACAACGCCGACTCTCATTTTTTTCGTTTCTGTTGTTCCCATTTGTAAAAATCCCCTTTACTCTTTGTTTTTTGATTCTGTTCTGATAAAAACCCTTATCTTTTTTATACAACGAAATGTCTGAAAAAACAAGCATTCCGGCTCATATTTCACTTCAAAATAAAAAAACCGCCCACGGTTTCTGCAGATTCTCTGCATCACCGCGGACGGCCTTTTTCTGTTGTTTACTCCACGCTTTTCAGCGATTCAATCATATCAATTTTTCTTAACCGGTAGAACATCATAAAGTTGACGAACAGGGCAAACGCCAGGGTAATCAGGGCGCTCCAGCCGTAGCTCCGCGGGAACACGTTTCGTCCGAACATCATCATATCGACCTCGACGGTCTGAATTACGCAATGATGTAAAAACGTTCCAATTCCCATGCCCGCGATAACGCCGAACAGTGTCAGCACCATGTTTTCCCGGTACACGTACGATGCCACCTCGCCGTCGAAGAAGCCGAGCACTTTCAGCGTTGCCAGCTCTCTCTGTCGTTCGGTGATGTTAATGTTGTTCAGGTTGTACAGCACCACAAACGCCAGCAGGCCCGCCGATACGATCAGCACCACGATGACGATGTCGAGGGAACGAAGCATGTTGTCAATCTGATCAATCAGGTCGGATGTGAACGAGATTGCCGCTACACCGTCGTACGTCATGATTTTTTCTCCGAGTGCTGTCTCATAATTGCTCGACGTGTCCTGATATTTCATCAGAAGCTGGTTGTAATCCGGCGCTCCGCCGAACAGCTCCTCGTAGAGATCCGGGGCCAGATACAGATAATGGCGCACGTAGTTTTCGACGATGATCGAAATCTTTACGTCCACAATATCGTCGCCTTTTTTCAGCTGAACCGTGTCGCCTGCTTTTACGCCGAGCATCGTTGCTGTCTTTTCGCTGATGGCTGCGCCGCCGTCGGTCGGGAATTCGTAAACTTCTCCGCTTTTCCGGTCTCGGAAGGCATAGAAGTCATTGAAATTCGTCAGTTCTTTCGGCACTTCAAGCACTGCATCCACGGTCTTTTTGTCGGTCTGCAGTTCGATGTTCTGGCAGTACATTTCCAGCAGCTCATCGATGCCGCTGTAGTTTTCCAGATCGGTCTGCAATGCTTCTTTTTCGGATTCATCCACATCTGAATTCAGCACAGCATTCGCCTGATAGGTGAAGAGGCTGACGAACTGGTTTTTCGCAATCGCGGTGATGGAATCCTGAAGGCCGAAACCGACGAGGATCAGACCCATGCATCCGCCGATTCCGATAACGGTCATGAAGAATCGTTTTTTATACCGCACCAGATTCCGCACGGTTGATTTCTGCGTAAAGTTCAGATGTTTCCAGAGTACGCCGATGCGTTCCAGGAAAATCCGTTTGCCGTTTTTCGGTGCTTCCGGCCGCATCAGCTCTGCCGGACCTGCGGCGAGTTCTTTGTAGCATGCCGCGATCGTCGCCACGCCGGTGCAGGCTGCACTCGCCAGAATCGCAAGGCCTCCCTGCTCCCAGTTCAGCGGGGTCATGTAATACGGGAGTCCGGTATACAGCATGCCGTAGGCATTCATAATAACCCAGGGCAGGATTTTTTCTCCAACCACCACACCCGCGAGAGCGCCAGATACGGTGGAGAGCATCGCGTATGCGAAATATTTAAAGGCGATCACGCCGTCGGAATAACCGAGGGCTTTTAACGTTCCGATCTGCTGACGCTGTTCCTCGATCATTCGTGTCATCGTCGTCAGGCTGACGAGAGCAGCCACGAGGAAGAAGATAACCGGGAAGAATTTTCCGATATTCGAGATACGGCTGGCATCCTGACCGAAGCTCTCAGTTGACGTTACCTTATCCCGTCCCCAGACGTACCACGTTGGTTTTTTCAGGTCTGCGAGTGTTTTCTCACCGTCCGCAATTTCCTGCTTCGCATCCGCGATTTCTGGTTCGGCGTCGGCTTTTGCTTTTTCATATTCGGCTTTGCCGTCCTCAAGTTCCTTTTCTTTATCGGCAATTTCCTGTTTCGCATCCGCAAGGGAGATTTTTCCGTTGGCGATTTCCTGTTTCGCGTCGGCAAGCTGGGTTTCTCCGTCGGCAATCGTCTGCTTGGCTTCGGCGAGCTGACTTTCTCCATCGGCGATCGTCTGCTTTGCTTCTGCTAACTGGGTTTCGCCATCGGCGATCGTCTGTTTCGCGTCGGCGAGCTGACTTTCTCCACTGGAAATTGTCTGCTTTGCAGCGGCAAGCTGGGCCTCACCCGACTGAATCGTCTGTCGGTACGATGCAATCTGCTGTTCCCCATCAGCAAGCTGGGCTCTGGCAGCCGCAAGCTGAGTTTCTCCGTCTTTTAATTTACTGCGGTTCGTCTCAATCTGAGCTTCTCCGTCGGCAATCGCTGCTTTGGCGGATGCAAGCTGGGCTTCGCCATCCTCAATCTGTTTCTGATAAGCTTCTGCCTGTGCTTCTCCATCCTGAAGCTGGGCAAGAGCCTCTGTAATCTGAGCTTCGCCGCTTTCCAGTTCTTCTTTTGCAGAAGCAATCTGTGCCTCGCCTGCGGCGCATTCCTGCTCTTTTTCTGTTAATTGTGCATCTGCAGCGGCAAGCTGACTTTCTGCGTCGGTAATCTGAGCTTCTGCAGCCGCAAGCCGGGCTTCCGCATCAGCGCTTGCTGCTTCAAACGCTGCGATGTTTTGTTCCAGAAATGTTTTCTGCTCCTGCATCGTGAAAAGCTGCTGTGCTAACTCTGTCTGTTTTGCTTCCAGCGCAGTTTTCTGTTCCAACAGGGATACATATGCTTCATCTTCCTCTGTCAGTCCGTCAAGCTGAGCCTCAATCACCTCGATCTGACCAGTCACTTCTGTCTGCGCAGCCTCCACCATCGGAAGCTGCCTGGAAATCTGGGCTAACTGATCCCTGGCTGTCTCATACTGACTCTTCTGTTCTTCATACGCTGCCTTCTGCGCTTCATACTGTGTGCGTCCTGCAGCGGTTTCTGCTTTCTTGTTGTCCAGTTCCTCGCGTGCAGCGGAAAGCTGTTCCTTTGCAATATTCAATTCCGTTTCTTTTTTGGAAAGCTGCTCTTTTGCAGTATTCAGCTCCGTCTGCTTCCGAGTCAGTTCGGTTTTTGCCGCCGAAAGCTGCGTCATTTTTTCCTCTAACTCTTTTTTGCCGGATGCCAGTTCTGTTTCTTTCTCTGCAAGCTGTGCTTTTCCGTCGGAAAGTTCTTTCGCTTTTGCCTCAAGTGTGGTTTTTCCACTTGCAAGTTCATCGGCTTTCTGATTCAGCTCCGCTTTTCCGCTTTCCAGCTCTGCCGCCTTTGCTTCCAGCGTCGCTTTTCCGCTCGCAAGTTCCGCCTCTTTATCTTTCAGCGTTGCCTTGCCGGATGCCAGTTCCTGCTCTTTATCGGCGATGGTTGCTTTCGCACTGAGAAGTTCCTGCTCTTTGTCTGCAATGGTCTGTTTTCCGTCAAGGAGTTCCTGTTCTTTCTCAGCAATCGTCTGCTTTCCGTCAAGAAGCTCCTGTTCTTTGTCCTTTAACGTCTGTTCGCCGTCGAGAAGTTCCTGCTCTTTGTCCGCAATCGTCACTTTCGCGTCGGCAAGCTGCTGTGCACCGTCATCCAGCTCTGTTTTTGCGTCCGCTAATTTCTGCTCTGCATCAGCGACCTGCTGTTTTGCATCATCAATCTTTTCCTGTCCTTCGGTTTTGACTGCCGTATACCGCCGGTCGCACGCCGCATCCTCGAGCGCTTCAATCTTCGTCTGTACAGCCTTCACCGTCTCATCATACGCATCGCTGTAGCTCGCCTCTTCCTGTGCGCCGTCCGCCTGGACGTAAATCTCTGTATAGAGATCCGAGGTAAATGTCTCCGGAAGCAGCAGTGCAAAACTGTTGATGCTTCCGTTTCCAATCGAGCCCGTTCCCCGGTTCAGATCCATATAATAAGGGAGTGTCGCCGAACCAACAATCGTAAACGTGTCCCCGGTCAGCGAATCTGAGAGCGGATCCTCCGTTCCGGAAGTGAACGTTACCTGATCTCCGATCTCACAGCCGGAACTTTTCAGAAACTGCGTATCAACAAGAATTTCATCCTCTTTCTCCGGCATCCGTCCCTCGACCACGCGCGGCTCATTCACACCGTCCGTCAGCGCAATCAGCTTCACAACCTGCTCGCTCTCGCCGATGTCATGCAGCACTTCCACCGTTTTTCCGCCGTAGACCGCTTTCACGCCATCCGTCTTCGCGATATCCGCCAGATCATCGTCTGTCAGCCCCAGCGTTCCAAGGACTTTCAAATCCATATAATTTACTTCATCATAATACCGGTCCGCCGAAACCTTCATATCTCCTTCCGCCGACCGAATGCCCGAGAAAAACGCCGCGCCAAGAAGCACGATGAAAAAGACTGACAGAAACCGCCCCTTGTTCTTTGTGATTTCCCGGATAAAGTCTTTTCGAAATGCTCTCATCGTCCACCTACCATTCTATCTCTTCCACCGGCGTCGGGTTCTCATTTGTTTTCATGCCCGCCACTTTTCCGTTTCGGATTTTAATCACGCGGTCCGCCATCGGTGTCAGCGCCGAGTTGTGAGTGATGACAATGACCGTCATCCCCTTCTCCCGGCAGGTATCCTGCAGCAGCTTTAAGATCGCTTTTCCCGTCACATAATCGAGCGCGCCGGTCGGCTCATCGCAGAGCAGCAGTTTCGGATTCTTCGCCAGCGCACGCGCAATCGCCACACGCTGCTGCTCTCCGCCCGAAAGCTGCGCCGGGAAGTTATTCATTCTCTCTTCCAGCCCAACCTCCGCAAGCACCTCCGACGCATCCAGCGGATGCTTACAAATCTGCATCGCCAGCTCCACATTCTCGAGCGCCGTCAGGTTCTGCATCAGATTATAAAACTGAAAAACAAATCCGATATCGTCTCTACGATACCCTGTCAGCTGTTTTTTATTCCATTTGGAGATATCTTTTCCATCTACAAAAACAGCGCCACTGGTTGCAGTATCCATACCACCTAAAATATTCAATACGGTAGTCTTTCCTGCACCACTGGCGCCAATGATCAAGGCAAACTCACCCTTATTCACCGTAAAATCAATCCCGTCTACGGCTTTGGTGATCACCTCTCCTGTCTTATATATTTTCTTTACATTTTCTAACCGAATCAATTCCATAAATATGCTTCTCCTTTATAAAGAATTTTACCATATTTTGATTAATTCAGCCAGTCTCTTACTTAAACTGATTTAATGAATCATTATACTCATATCCAATGGATGAAAGTTTCTGTTTTATCTCATTTTCATCAAGATCAAGTGCTTTACACAGGTCCTCAAAGGAATCATAAAAATCCCTTAACTGGGTGTTAATATAACTTAGTAACATAACTGGGTCTTTTGGTATCATCTTTGTGTCTCCTATAAGATATTACTTAAGAAATTAGTTGCTGACCCTGCTGCACTTCCTAATGCAGAGAATACAAATTCTTTCATAATGAAATATGCTACAATTGCTCCTACGATCTCAACGATCAATGCGATGTAAGCAACTGCATTCTTATTTACACCAGGATAACTCATCATTGCCACCATACTATAAATGAATGTCAGTACGCTTCCAACCAGTACGATCAAAACTGCAAACTGGTACATTCCAAGCAGTAATCCTAAAATTGCAAGAATCAATGCTAAAATTGATCCTAGAGATCTCATTCCAACAATCTGGCATGCCTGAAACCAGTTGATCTTTGCATGACCCATTGCATTCATAAGTCCGAGAATAACACCTGAAATAATCAGAGATACGACAATTGACAAAATAACTCCATATCCAAAAAACTGTCCAAAAGATGGTGTCTGTCCCACATATCTTGACACTCCTAAAAAAGAGCTTACACCATTCAACGCTGTTGAAACGATTTTCTGAACAAATACATACAAATATAATCCTGCTAAAAGTGCCTGAATTCCCATAAGAATCAGCCCGTTTTTACTGTTTTCATCTGCGACAGAAGATGCAAAACCTGTGCTTGGATGTTTGATCATCTCTAATGCTTGTGTAAAGAAATTCTTTGTCATGGCTGCTACATCACTCTGATTTTGTTCAGATGCTGGGCCTTCATAATTGATTTCTTCATAGTTTGTATACTGCTGCTGTGTCTGCTGGCTTTCTGCCTGTGCAGTTTCTGACTGATATGCATTTTCCTGTGTATCTTCTGCATTCTGCTGTGTACAGATACAAGGCTGTCCGTTAATTAATTTTCTTCCACATTTTGTACAAAAGTTTGCCATAATATTCTCCTCTCTTCTCTTTAGTAATATGAAGCCGTATCGATCAGCCATTTTCCATTTTTCCTGATCATTCTAGCTACACCACTGATCTTCAATGTCTGTGTCTCATATCTATCCCATATTTTATATTTATAATCTCTTGAACCACTGACTGCAACAAATACACCATCTGCAACCGTGTTATAAGATGAATCCGAACTTGTTGCCTGACATTTTGTTAATTTTACACTTCCAAGTGATTTTGCATCACTTCCATAATACCAAATAGAATCACATAATCTGACTCCATAATTTTCTGCGGCTTCTGTTGATGTAAAATAAGATGTAAGACCTGCATTTCCTTTGTCTTTGATCTTAGCTTCTGTAATCTCCGGCATATAACTCTTTAACGCTTTTGCAGCTTCCGTTTTTGCTGTTCCTGAATACTGCACGACATTCAATGGATTGTCATCATTTGTATTGAACGTATAGCTGTCCTGATCAAATAGACCATCCGCTCCTGAAAATGTAAGCTTATGTTTTCCTGCAAACATTGTTACGTTATATGTATTTTCTGATGTATCTTCTGGAACCTTTGCTGCAATTCCATCGATTTTTAAAGTAACACCTGGCATTGTAAATAATTTTACGCTTTCTGTTGCCAATCCTGTATCTGTAGCACTTGTTACTTCATATTTATCAAAAAACAGGAAATTCTTCTTTGCTGATTTTGCGATATGAATCTCAACTTCATCAGAACCTTTCTTTGCCTGATATACATATTGTCCGGCATAAGTTCCATAATTCACATAACCACCAGTTGGTGTTGATAAAGTCTTTGTCTCATTCTGATCCATTGTCTTTTCAAATGCTTCTTCATTGATAAATGTATCTTCTGACAAATTAAACTTATCATAGATATTTGACCATTTCTTATTATTATAATCTTTTACAAACTGATTCGCTGCTGCCTCTGGACTGCTTTTGCTGTTTCCCATATAAAAAAACGCTGCGATCAGAACGACTAATACTGCAACTTCAGCAATGACGATCTTCTTGGCTTTGCTGCTAAATCCTTTAAATAATCCTCCGCTCTTTGCCGGTGCTTTATTTGGTGCTTGATTCGGCTGTACTGGTCTTGATTTTTGTGTTTCATTCTGGTCTGCTGTCTTCTGGCTTTCTGTCTGCTGATTTTCTGACTCCAACGGTTCCATTCTCATTCCGCATTCTCCGCAGAACATATCTCCATCTTTTACTTCACTTCCACACTTTGGGCAAAACATATTTTCTCTTCTCCCTTCTCTTTTTTATCTAAGTCCACGTTTCTTCAATTCTGCTGCCATTGTATCTACATTTTTCTTCTCGTATTTATTCAAAGAAATACTGTCCTGATCATCCACAGTACCGTTATACCATGCTTTCTTTTCAAAACGTTCTTTATTAACCTTTTTCGTAAATTTTAATCCATGTCTTGCATAGATTTCATTCACTGCATATTGAAGTTCGCTGTCAGATAATTTCTTTATGTCAGATTTGCTGATATATTCTGTATCGGCATCTGGAAAAACATATCCATCATCGGCATCCATGATCTCACTTGCTGACTTTGTATCACTATCAGATG
>OHAW01000507.1_pt1 | contig 18161 bp, 15 predicted proteins | sample 1577221 | NCBI WGS metagenome assembly OHAW01 (sample SAMEA3879583, study PRJEB24766) | human gut metagenome | biome: human-associated habitat; feature: feces | place: USA | collected 1985/1987 | reverse complement strand
CCACACTCAGCGACGGGGAATTCCAGAAAGCGGCCATTGCAACTGCATTGGTCCAGAAAGCCGATGTGGTTCTGCTCGATGAGCCGACAGCCTTCCTCGACGTGGACAGCCGCGCGGCAGTGCTTTCCACCATCGACTCCATGTCTCCGGAAATCTCGGTCATTTTCTCCTCACACGACATCTACGAGGCCTCACGGCATTGTACCCGCATCTTCGGAATCGTGCGTGACGCCGGAACGCCCAAATTCATTGACTCGGGCGCAAATGCATCTGTGGCAGAGCGCAGAGCCGTCCTTTCGGGGTGCTTCAGGAGCGTTGCTTCCGTGCTGTAAAGAGCACCACGCTACTTCCGGGTTATGAAATAGAGAATCAGAGGAATTCCGATCAATGCGATAGTGCTTCCGGCCGGCACCGGAGTCGGAAATATCTGCGTAAGCAGGTCGCCGGCAAGACAGATGGCGGCACCGGTAAACAGCGAAAGCGGCAGAACGCATGGATGACTGCCCGGAAATCTTCTTGGCTATATGCGGCGCGATAATGCCGACAAAGCCAACAGGCCCGCAGAACGCAGTTACCGCACCGGTCGTGATACAGCATCCGAACATGGTCACGATACGGGTGAAGCGGACATTGGCCCCGGACGCGCAGGCGTATTCGTCCCCGAAAAGCAGCAGATTCAGACTCTTGCTCTGCCACAGCGCCACGACAAACCCTATCACCAGCGCCGCAGCCATAATCTCCACCGAGTTCCATGTGCTGTTCCCGAAACTTCCGGCCGCCCAGCTCCAGTATGTCTTGAGCCTGCTGTCATCTGTCTGATAGGCGATTACGGAAGTCAATGCGCTTGTGATGAAGCCTGCCAGGACACCGATTATCAGCATCTCCGAGGACCTGCGGATTTTCAGGGAAAGAAGCAGGACGATGAGCGAGACCGCCATCGCACCGACAGCCGCAGCAGAACTGATTGCCAGGCCCGAATCAAGCAGCGAAGAATGTGAAGCGGAAAGCATCACGGCAGTGGCCACACCTGCGCCAGCTCCTGCGCTGACTCCCAGAATGTGCGGATCCGCCAACGGGTTTCTGAATACCGCCTGCATCTGCGCACCGGAAAGCGAAAGCGCCGCCCCCGCAAGAATCGCAGTAACGATGCGCGGAAGTCGCAATTCTTTTATTATCAATGCATTGTCGGAGTCGTTGCCGCAGAATAGCGTTCCGAAAATCTCGCCCACACCGATGCTCGTGCGCCCGGACATCAGGTCAATGACGCAAAGCACAAGAACCAGGACCAATGTCGCGGCCCATACTGCTGTGAGCCTCTTATTCATCGGTAGAGCTGTGCTTGTCAGATATGGATTTTACAGGAATGACCGCCATTATCAGCCCGATAAGGCAGACACAGACGGAAGTGAGCAGAATGTCAGACCACTTCAGGATGACAGGGTAAGCAGGCGTGGCGAATCCCCCCGGCATCTTTATGAAGCCGAAATGCTGCTGCAGCAGGGCGAAACCGATGCCCACCACCAGTCCCACCACCAGTCCGGCCAACGATATGAACCACCCTTCCGTGATGAAAATCCTGTTTATCAGCCCGTCCTGAGCACCGAGGCTGCGCAGCGTGGCGATATCGTTCTTCTTCTCGATAATCAGCATTGACAGGCACCCGAAGATGCTGAAAGCGATTATGACAATGATGAAAATCAATATGAGGAATATAGCGGCCTTCTCGTACTGCATCATTTTGTACAATGCCGGATTCTGCTGGAACCTGTCACGCACGAGGTAGCCGTCACCGAGCCTCTCTTTCAGTCCGTCAATGATTTTCCTCACGCCCTTCTCGCCATACTCCGGCGCTATCCTGATTTCGATGTCCGACACCTCGTCCTTGTAGTCCAGCAGTTCACGCATGGTCTCGATAGGGACGATCATCAGATTGGCGTCAACCTCTGCATTGACAGAAAACACTCCTGCAAGATAGACCTTCACCATTTCGATGGAAGCGGCAGGGTTCGCAAGCGAAATCCTGCGGTCCCTTGCGGGGTAGTAGATCTCAATCGGGGCTACGAAACGAGGATTCATATCCATGCTGTAGGCCGTCTTGGCGCCGATTACCGCCATTTTCACATCTCCCCGGTGCAGCCTGAAAGTGCCGTCCTTTATCTTGTCCCTCAGCGGAGTCTCCTCCTCATACACGCTGTCCACGCCTCTGGCCTTCACGATGCCGCTGTGCCCGTCGTAATTCAGGAAAACGTTCTCCTCCAGGATGCTGCACATGTTCAGCACCTCTTTCTGGTCATAGGCCCAGTCGAAAGCGGGACTGTCAGGCACGAACACCTTGCCACGGGCAGGAGAAACGACAATGTCCGGTTCAATGTTCCCGAGCGAGTCCTTGACCAGGCTGTCGAATCCATTGTAAACGGACATTATCATAATGAGTGCGGCCGTGCCGACAGCCATACCCGTCGCACTGATCGCGGAAATGATGTTTATCACATTATGTGATTTCTTCGCGAACAGGTAACGGACGGCAAATCGGGTAGCCAGTCTCATGATCAGTTATTTCTTGAGCAGTTCGTCGATGTGCTCGGCATAGTCGAGAGACGAATCCAGATAGAACACCAGCTCCGGCACTATCCTGAACTGCTTGGCCACGATATGCCCGAGCTCTCCGCGGATGGCGCGTGAGTTCTCATTGATGGTCTGCATGGCCGCTTCCGCCTTGGCTGACGGGAAGATGCTCACGTAAACCTTGGCGACAGACAGGTCCGGACTTATCCTGACCTCGGTCACGGACACCATAGCGCCGCCGAACGCCGCCATGCCCTTGCTGCGGATTATCTCCGCCAGGTCCTTCTGCAGCTCTTTCGCCACCTTGAGCTGCCTTGTGCTGTTTTCCATAATCAGATAACTCTTAAAAGGTAATAGTTCTTCTTGCCTTTCTGCACGAGGATATATTTTCCGTCAATGATATCCTTCTCGCTGACCTCATAGTCGATGGAGGCAACTTTGTCCTTGTTGATGCTGACACCGCCGCCCTGAATCATCTTGCGGCACTCGCCCTTGGACGGGAATACCTGAGTCTTGACTGCAAGAAGGTCGATGACAGGGCAAGGCAGGTCCTCTTTCTTTATGTCGAATGTCGGCACGCCCGAGAACACTGCGAGGAAAGTCCTCTCGTCCAGTTTCCTCAGCTCCTCGGAAGTGGAATTGCCGAACAGCATCTTGGACGCTGAAACGGCATTCTCATACTCCTGCGCTCCGTGGACCATAGTGGTGACTTCCTTTGCAAGAAGCTTCTGGAGCTTTCTCTGTCCAGGATCCAGCTGATGTTCTGCTATGGCAGCCTCGACTTCATCCTTGCTGAGCATAGTGAAGATCTTGATGTATCTCACGGCATCTTCGTCAGAAACATTGAGCCAGAACTGGTAGAACTCGTAAGGAGACGTCCTTTCAGGGTCGAGCCAGATGTTGCCGTTCTCGGTCTTGCCGAACTTCTTGCCGTCAGCTTTTCTGATAAGAGGACAGGTCAATGCATAGGCGTCAGTCTTGCCCAATGTCCTGCGGATAAGCTCCGTGCCTGTGGTGATGTTGCCCCACTGGTCGCTTCCTCCCATCTCCAGATGGCAGTTCTTGTTCTGGTAGAGCCAGAGGAAATCATAGCCCTGGAGAAGCTGGTAGCTGAATTCGGTGAATGAAAGACCGTCGCGGGATTCATTGGACAGTCTTATCTTCACGGAATCCTTGGCCATCATATAGTTTACGGTGATGTGCTTGCCGATGTCGCGGATGAAGTTCAGGAAACTGTAACCCTTCATCCAGTCGTAATTGTTAACAAGCTCAGCCTTGTTAGGCGCGTCAGAATCGAAATCCAGGAACTTGGAAAGCTGTTTGCGGATGCCCGCGATGTTGTGGTTCAATGTCTCTTCATCCAGCAGGTTTCTTTCCTGTGACTTTCCTGACGGGTCGCCTATCATTCCGGTAGCGCCTCCGATCAATGCTATCGGCTTGTGGCCGCAAGCCTGGAAGTGCTTGAGAATCATTATGCTGACCATGTGGCCGATATGAAGCGAATCCGCCGTAGGGTCGATTCCCACATAGGCTGCCGTAGGGCCTTCCATCAGTTTTTCTTCAGTCCCGGGCATAATGTCCTGGATCATTCCCCTCCATTTGAGTTCTTCTACGAAGTTTTTCATATTTTGTTATTCTTTTGTTTTTCTGTTTTTCAGGCAATCCGCGAATCTTTCGCGTAGTTTGCAAAATTACTAAATATTATCAATTTTCTATTGGATTTTAAAATCAGAAACTGTAAATTGCACACTGCGAATTAAACGAACAAGTAGATAAGTGTTCTTATTAACCTTATATTAACGTTGTACAGCTTATGCGATTGAAAAGTCTCCTGTGGGGAGTGTTCTCCATATTGGTCATAACTTCTTGTTCTGAGAAGAAAGAAAGCCCGGCAGAAGAGATAAAGACTTCTGTCGAGTTCCTTGAAGAGAAATACACTATAGTGGCAGGTGCGGAAGCGACAGTGTCTCTGAAGATAGCGCCTCTCGTGAAAGCGATGAGTGCAGAGTTCTCTGTTGCTGACGAGTCCATCGTAACCATAACGGATAAGGAACTGGAGGACGACGGCTTGTCCATCAGGCTGAAATCTGAGGCCCTCGGTACTACCACTATTGTGGCAGTGGTCGATGGTGAGTCTGCGGCGTGCAGCGTGGAAGTGCTTCCTGTCGAGGCTGTCAGCCTGACATTGGGTGATTCGTCACTGGAGATGTTCGTAGGTGAGACTTACAGTCTGAAGGCCGTGGTAAAGCCTGATGATACCACCAATCCTCTCGTGGAATGGTCCTCATCCGATGAAAAGGTCCTGAGCGCATATAACGGCTACCTCATGGCGCTTGCTCCGGGTACGGCACGTGTAACAGCCAAACTCGGAACATTGGAGGCCTTCTGTGACGTGACAGTGAAGATCGTCGAGGTGTCATCCATCGAACTCGATATAGTATCCAAAGAGATTTCGGAAGAAGAGACGTTCATGGTTACAGCCACCGTCCTTCCTGAAAACGCGACGATGAAGACCGTGAAATGGGAAGTATCGCCGGCGGAAATCATTGGCTATGAAATCATTGACGCTGTAATAGATGACAATATCGTGGCTGCGAAGGTTACCGGTCTCAAGGCTGGTAAGGCCGTGCTAAAGGCTACTTCCGGCAGTCAGTCGGCCGAGTGCGAGGTGACCGTGAAAGAAAAGGAAATCCCTGTGGTCCCTCCTAAGATCGGAGACTATTACTATTCTGACGGAACCTGGAGTGACGGAGGTCTTGTTTCCATCAATGCGGACGGAACATCTCCTGTATGGAAAGAGGAAAAACCTGCTCCTGTAGAAGGCAAGACAGTGATAGGTATCGTCTTCCAGACAGATCCGGAAAGATTCTCAGACATTGACAAGGCTGCAGGACATAATCATGGCCTCGTCCTGTGTACTAAAGCTGCACACGCTCCTGGCGCGACGACTACGATGTGGGCAGTCCAGTTTGATTCCGAGACAAATAAGATTCCTGTAAAGAAAGTCGGAACTTCCTGGTATGCAGATGTGAATGGAAGAGGCTGGACAGATGCGATATTGCAGACGTATCCTGGCGAGAAGCTTCAGAAATATCCGGCATTCGACTGGACTACGACTGATTTCTCTCCTGCCGCTCCGGCGACTTCTTCCGGCTGGTACGTGCCTTCTATCGGACAGATCTGGGATATGCTTGCAAATCTCGGTGGAGGTGAGATGGCTGCCCATCTGTTGAAACTCAGGACATATTCTTACGATATCACATACTTCTATAGAGAGGATCCGATGAATCTGACATATAACCCTATAGAGAAGATAAATTCGGTAATGAGACTGGTCCCTGAAGGACAGAAAGAGAATCTGGTCACCTGTCGGTCGAGGGGGAAAAGCAATATCTGCGAACTGATGTCCTCTACCCTCTATGACAACAATGAGGACCCTACATGTTGCATATTCTGGCTGTATGACACCGGTCTTTTAGAGCCTACGGCAGCATATACAGACGATAAGATCATCTGCCGACCGGTTCTGGCATTTTAGAAACTATTAAATTCATAACATTTATAAGTATGAGAAAATTATTTTTGTCAATGCTGGCTGTGGCATCAGTATGCTGCGCCTGCGGTGACCTGAAGGACAGAGTGGAGACTCTCGAGCAGAAAGTGTCCGTTCTCGAATCCAAGGTCAATGAAAATGCTTCTTCGATCAGTGCTCTTGTGGAGGCTGCAAAGAAAGCTGTGACCATTTCCAAAGTCGAGACGTTGGCTGACGGCTACAAGATTTACTTCAGCGACGGTACTGTTTCTTCTATCTCAAACGGATTGAATGGAAAAGACGGTAATAACGGAAAGGACGGCGTGGACGGTAAGGACGCAGTCGCTCCGGTAGTGGGCGTCAAGGAAGATGGCGGAGTGCTTTACTGGACCATTGACGGAGAGTTCCTTCTCAATGCCGGCAACAAGGTTCCTGTGACAGGAAAAGACGGCGTGGACGGAAAAACCCCTAAATTCAAGATTCAGGACGGCAAATGGTATGTTTCCTTCGACGGAAACGCTTGGGAAGAAGTGCCTGTAACCGGTACAGTAAAACCTGAGCTCGTGATGTCAGAGACCGAGGACGAATTCGTCTTCACACTCGGTGAGACCGTCATCAGCATCCCTAAGGAGCATGCGTTTATGATAAAAGTTGCCAAGGATGTGAAGAATGTGTTCCCTGGCGATATAGTCAAATTTACATACAAACTTTACGGCGCAGACGAAACAACCCATGTCCTGATGGAATGCAAGGGTGTGGAAGCTGTTCTGGATGAAGCCAGCTGCACAGTCACCGTAACAGTCCCTGATGCTTTGGAGAATGCTTACATCATGCTGAAAGCTGTCCGCAACAGTGACGGCAAATATTCAGCTCAGTATATAAATGTCAAATTGGGTGACATTTATGGTACTTTCGGTGGCATTATCATCAGTGATGAAAACGAATATCTTAACTGGTAATTGACGTTTGATTATGAAGAAATTATTATATATGACAATGACAGCATTGCTCGCAGTTGCGGCAGGCTGTGCAAAGACAGAAAGTGCACCGGAAATGTCCGATGTCGTAAATCTTTCAGTGAGAGTAAACGTGTCGAATGGCGCTGATACCAAAGCTAAGTTTGACGGTGATTCACATATCAAATTTGAGAAAGGCGATGCCTTTTACGCAGCGATTGCTAAAGAAAGTACGCCGACTACCGGCGTGAAGGTTGCTACAAGAACTGAGGGGTATAGCAGTCAATATTATAGCGTTTTTACTATTGAAAATTTTGAAGCGGAGTCCCCTGTCTTCAAGGGAAATTTCTATAGCATTGCTCTTAAAGATACTGCATCTACATATAAGTTCTATGGCGCATTTCCACGTAGCGCAGTCGCTTCTACCGGTGAAGACTTGACCAAGTGGAGAGTGAATCTGTCCGGAACTCAGTCAGCCTCTCAGACAGAATGGGATTCCAAGTCGGACGTGATGATTGTCAAACCGACAGACATCAGTGCAGATTCAAAAAAAGTAACCAAGTACAACGAATATGACTTTTCAAGTAGTAACGGTGTTGAGTTTGCCCATATATTTGGTTTTGGTAAACTCTCCTTCTCTGATGTGCCTGAAAAGTATGCGTCCTTGAAAGTCAAAAGTGTGACTATCGAGGCTGTAGGTGAAAAGAAGGATATTTGCGGCCAGTTCTTCCTTGATATTACTGGTGATGCCGCTAAGACGGGACTTAATGCCTTGACTCCGGGATCGTCTATCGTTGTTACCCCTAATGATGAGGTTACAGTTAAAGACAACGTGGTGTGGTTCGTTGCCAACCCTGGTACTTATGATGTGAAAATCACAGTTTCTACCCCAGCGTATGATCTTGTCTTCGAACGTCAGGGACTGGTGGTTTCACGTAGTAAGATTACTTCACCGACTGTGCATTTCAAAGAAGCGGATACTGCTGTTTCTCATGATGTGATTCTTGCAGAAGGAGAAAGCTGGGTAAATACGCTGTCATATAGCAACAGCTTAAGTTCTAGTAAGAGATCTCAGAAATGGGGTAATGACCCAAGCAAGAAGATGGCATTCTCTCTTGCATATCCTGGTTCAGGTAATGACAACTACGGCTCTTCAGCATATGCAGATGCGGGATATGCTCAATTGCTTGCATATCAGGCAATTCAGGGAAAGAAGGTTATCCTGTCTTCTGACGCTGCTTTCGGCGGAATCAAGCTTGTAAAAGCGAACTTGGGTATATATACGAACGATGCTACCGGAACATTCACAGTGAGTCTTGAAGACGGAGACAAGTCATATAAACTCGGATCTGTTAAAATCACCGGAAACAACGATAACTGTAATGGTGTAAACTATTACTTTGCCAATACTACCGGTGTGGAGTATGGCCGCTTTGTCCTGACGGTTGACAGCCTTTCTACTGAGAATTGCCGTCCATACATTGGTGAACTTTCATTCAACTCAGCTCCTGAAGTAGTTTTTGCTGAGAGCGTCGTGAAGGTAGATAAGATTGCAGGCTCTTTCGAGGTTGCATGCGATGTGAAGGGTGCGAATGCTGATCCAGAAGTAGCTGTTTCAGAAGATGCGAAAGAATGGCTGACAGCAAGTTATGCTAACGGCAAACTTACATACACTGTAAAAGCAAATGAGGGCGCTAAGCGGGCCGGAACAGTTACTGTCAAGGCCAAAGGTATCGGTGGCGAAGCTTCAGCTGAATTGAAAGTCGTTCAGGCTAGTGTGAATTCCGCTGAATATAAGCTATCTGTCAGCGCATCAGAGGTCTATACTTACATTCAGGCGAAGATTAAGGAACTCGAAGATGGTGGTCAAACAGTCGGAGATAATGTTTCTGCTGAACTGACAATTCCATTTACGGCTAAAGGTACAAAAGACCCTTCAAAGACAACGACGGTAAATCTCAAGTTCGCTAAAGTCTTGCTTAAGGAGTCAACTGCGGAATTTGTACGCATTATATCGACAATAGCTCCGACCGAGTCTGTAGGAGTCGTATCTGAAGTTACAGTCGTTTCAAGTTGGCCAGTAGAAGGTGGTAATTATGGCCGAATGGCAGTGAAGTTCTCTGCCAACGGACAGAACTGGACCACTGCGCCTAAATCTACTATTTCTACAAGTGAAGGTGCTGACGGGTATCAAAAGAGCGTTGTTGTGAATGATAATTCAGACTATCTGTGGTTCAGCATAGCTCCTGATGGATATTCTGTCAATAAAGTCAAGAGTTTTGATGTGATTTTCGTCGAAGAATAATAGTTTATGAACAAGACTTCATTTTTCAGAATCATTTTCGCGGTCGTCTTTTCTGCTCTTGCCGTTTCGTGCGGCGGGAGCGGGGATGACCCTGTTATCCCTTCGGTGGTGAAGGTGGATAGCCATTTGTTCAAGGCTGACGTAGCCGGAGGTACGGTTTCGGTTCCTTACAGCATTGAAGGATATGCTGCGGCCAGCCTGGTGGAAGTGTCCAGCGAGGCGGCCTGGATCAGCGTGTCTGAAGTCACTTTGGACAAGGTGACTCTGAAAGTGGAGCCTAATTCAGACAAGTCTGACAGAACCGGCCGTGTCCTGCTGTCGGCGGAAAATGCGTCACCTGTGGTCCTGCACATCCTGCAGAGCAAGGAATCTGACGCCAAGCCGATTTTCAACAGGTTCAAGATTCAGGTAAGTGACATAAAGACTTCTTCCGTGAAGGTGGAAGTTACACCAGTGGACCCTTCGGAGCTGTATTATTGTACCATAGTAAAACAGAGCGACGTGAAGCAGTACGGAAGCTACGAGAATATAACGGCCCTGCTGGTGAACCATCTTGTTACCATGGCAACCATGATGCCTGAAGGTGCTGACCCTAACAATCTGTTGTACTTGGGCTATTTCAATTCTGCTGAGGATGAGAATACGTCGATGGACCTGGACGACAACTCCGAATATGCCGTAGTTGCTTTCAATGTGCATTTCGACGAGACCGGTGCAGTGATTTATGACGGAGGCACAGAGTACTGCAAGTTCAGGACCCGTCAGGCCACACAGGTGGACATGACATTCAAATTGTCCATGTCAGGCACGACATTGACGGTAATTCCGTCGGCTGATTACACCTATATTTGCGGTGTGACTTCGAAGGCCGCCTGGGATGAGTGTGAGGATCATGCGGATATTGCACGCCAGTATGTGTCTATTGCCAAGAAATACGGCATGCTGGACGAATTGGTGCTTACAGGCATGCAGACATCTGATTTCTCGGACATTATCGAGACCTCGGGAAAATATGTCGCCTACGCTTTCGGCTACAGGAAATCATCGTCTGATTCTGGTGTCACTACGGAAGTGGCCCATATCGAATTCAACTACACGAAATAGTCGGAACGGCAACAGCCTGAGTGACAAACTCCGGTTTGAAATTTGACATAAAACTATTAAATTTGCAGACTGTTCGGGGATGGTGTTCTCCGGACAGTTTTTTGCATTATTTTTAAAGTAAGATATTATTATGAGAAAAAACATTGTAGCCGGTAACTGGAAAATGAACACTACAGTTCCGGAGGGCGTAGAGCTCGCAAAAGCTGTAGTTGAAAAATCTGCTCAGGTTCCTGAGTCTGTAGGTCTCATCATTGCTACTCCTTTCACACATCTCGTTCCTGTAGCAGATGTAGTAAAGGGCACTAAGGTAGAACTTTCTGCAGAGAACTGCGCTGACAAGGAGAAAGGCGCCTACACAGGTGAGGTTTCAGCTGCAATGCTCGCTTCAGCTGGTTGCAAATATACTATCCTCGGCCACTCTGAGAGAAGACAGTACTACGGTGAGACAGACGCTACTCTCGTAGAGAAGGTCAAGCTTGCTCTTGCAAACGGTCTCGGCGTTATCTTCTGCGTAGGTGAGAACCTCGAGCAGAGAGAGGCCGGAAAGCATTTCGAGGTTGTTACATCTCAGATCGAGAATGTGCTCTTCGGACTTTCTGCAGAGGAAATGGCTAAGATCATTGTCGCTTACGAGCCGGTTTGGGCTATCGGAACAGGCAAGACTGCAACAGCAGAGCAAGCTCAGGAAATCCACGCTTGCATCCGTAAGGTGCTTGCTGACAAGTTTGGCGCTCAGGTAGCAGAGGATACCACTATCCTTTATGGCGGAAGCTGCAAGCCTTCAAATGCGAAGGAGCTTTTCGCTTGTCCTGATATTGATGGCGGTCTTATCGGTGGCGCGGCCCTCAAGGCTGATGACTTCATCCAGATCGCATTGTCATTCTAATTTTGATGAAAAAGACAATCATTACTGCTTTGTGCCTGACAGCCTTGGTTTCTTGCGGAAACAAAGGGCCGAAGTCCGACATTCAGAAGAAGATAGATTCATATGCGGTGTTCCAGATAGGTTCACCGTATATGGATGGTATCTCTGACAATGGAAAAGAGGTCCTGAATCTGTTCCGTCAGGCGGCTGATGAGGTCGATGGCATATTCTGGCAGCAGACATTCGGCGACAAGAACCAGATCCTTTCGATGAAGGATTGCCCTGAGAAGGATTTCGCTCTTATCAACTATGGCCCGTGGGACCGTCTTGACAACAATGCTCCGTTCATTGAAGGTTATGGACAGAAGCCTGCAGGCGCTTGTTTCTATCCTGCTGATATGACTCAGGAGGAGTTCGATGCTCTTGAAGATCCTGCCAAGCTCAGTCCTTATACATTGATCAGACGCGGTGAGGACGGAAAGCTGAAAGTGGTATGGTATCACGATGCCTACAAGGATAAGGTGGAGAAAATCTGCGGTTATCTGGAGAGCGCGGCTACCATGACCATCAAGGAGAGCATGAGGAATTATCTTCTGAAAAGGGCAGAGGCGCTCCGTACTGATTCGTATCTTAAGTCCGACTATGCCTGGATGGATATGAAGGACAGCAAGATGGACCTCGTGATCGGCCCTATCGAGAACTATGAGGACGGTGTCCATGGCATCAAGACGTCTTATGAGTGCTTCATTCTGCTCAAGGACCTCAAGAAGACCGAGGAACTGACCAAGTACATCTCGATGCTTCCTGACCTGCAGAAGTCGCTTCCATGTCCGGATGCCTACAAGACTTTTGTTCCTGGAACGCAGTCGGATATGTTCGTGTATGACGCCATCTACTATGCCGGTGATGCCAATGCGGGCGGAAAGACCATTGCCATAAACCTGCCTAACGACCACCAGGTCCAGGCGGAAAAGGGTACGCGTCGTCTTCAGCTGCGCAATGTCATCAAGGCCAAGTTCGACAAGATGGTCTATCCTATCGGCAAGATTCTGTTCGAGGAGCCTCAGCAGAGGTATCTCAGCGCTGACGCTTTCTTCTGGAATGTGACTTTCCATGAAGTCGCACACGGTCTCGGCGTAAAGGAGACGGTGAACGGTCTCGGTTCAGTAAAGGATGCTCTCGGCAATCAGGCTTCCACATGGGAGGAGGCGAAGGCTGACATCCTGGGACTCTATATGGTATGCAACCTTATTGACAAGGGTGAGATTCCTCTCATCTCCAAGGAGGCGGCCATCACTACATATATCGCGAGCCTGATCCGTTCAGTGCGTTTCGGCGCTGCTGATGCGCATGGCCGTGCGAATATGATGTGCTACAACTTCCTGAAAGATCATGGCGCATTCGAGCGCAACAAGGACGGTCTCTATCATGTGAATTTCGAGAAGGTTCCTGAGGTGGTGGCTGAATGGTCGAATCTGATTCTTGAAACTCAGGCTACCGGCAACTATATGTTCGCCAGGGAGTATGAGTCCAATCATGCAGTCATTCCTGAGGCATTGTCCGCAGATATCGCCAATGTGAACAGAGGCGGTGTTCCGGTGGATATCCGTTTTGAATTCGTGTGGTAGTCTGAAGACTTCCGATGTAATGCTAACGCAGTATCTTGGCAGTGATGCCGGTACTGCGTTTTTTGCACCATAGCCATACCCTGCCTTCATCGTCGATTTTCTGTACTTCGAACTGCATTCCTGTCTTATATACCGCGATTCCTCCGTCGGTGTATTTCAATGAGCATTTGATGTTCTGGCCCGGCCTGACCGGGATGTCCGAGCAGGTCAGGATGAAGAATTCCGACATGGAGTCGTTGTTGGCGCGGAACTGCTTGTTGTCCTCGTTGTAGCTCAGCTGCCAGGTGTCCGGGCAGAACCTGATTTTCTCGCGGCCTCCTACGGTCAGCGTAATGTTTTCATTCTCAAGGAACTGCTTGTCCGGTCCGTGCCCGCGATTACAGGAAGTCATTGACAATACTGTCAGCAGGATTATTATGATATGCGGTTTTCTCATTTTACTCTCATGCTTTTTTCGATTATCTCCTTGGAACCGTCGATGTACAGTATCACAGCCTTGATCTTGCAGGAACGTGTCAGCTTGAAGTAGCCGTTTTTGTCGGCGATTATGCTGCGGTCGTCCATATACCATTCCACGGCTTTGAACTTGTTGGCATTGAGCAGGACAAGCGGCAGCATCGAGCCGGCCGGGAAACTCCCGTCCTCGTTTCGCTTCACGGTGTTCAGGAATATGAACGGATAGCCCTCCCGGTAGATTTTCTTGGTCGAGAACTGCACGTTGACGACTTCGCCTTTCACTCCGCTTGCTTCATAATGAATCTTCATCGTGTAGGTCGTCGCCGGTTTCAGCCCCTCCAGGCGGATGGCGTACTTTCCGGGTTCGAAAGCATTGACAGTCATTTCACCCGTCTCGCTCTTTCCTTTCTCGCCAATGAGTATGAAGGCTGGCGATGTGCTGCCGGGAACGTCTGTCTTCCACTGGATTATGGCGGTGTCCTGGTAGATGTCCCTGCGGATGTCAATGGCTTTTTCCGGGTTGGCGGATTCGCTTTTCACGACATTGAAGGAAACATTGTCGCCTATCTGGAGGATGTCTGTTATCGACAACGGGGAGCCGCTGCCGTCCCAGAGCGTGAATGACGGTGATGACTGTGGCGTGAACGAGTTGTTCTTGCCGTAAGGCCACATGATCTGGCTTATGTCATTGGCATTGTCCAGAGACTCGATCATGTCGGCGCACTGGTGCTGCGGCCGGCAATTGACCTCGTTGCTCGTCCATCTCTCCGCTGCGCTCGCATCTCTCTCATACACAGGAGAATGGCCTGTGAGATTCGCGGATTTGTCAATGTGGTAGATCGCCAGGCCCTTGCATCTTGTGTAGATGTCCCACCCGGTGTTTGTCCGGCACTCTATCAGATAGTATTCCCCTTCATTGGCAGTGTCCATCCTGAGGAAACGGCCGTTGAGGTTTATCGGTTCCAGCACGTAATGCCCTTCTTTCAGTTCCTCGCACTGGCCGATGCCGAGCATGTCCCTGTCGATGGCGTTGTAGTATGGCGGTGTTCTTCCGTCGTTGTTGAAGTTGCCCTTGTCCATCAATGCGGTGCTTTTCCACAGCCCGTCTGCTTCTCCGCCGCTTCCTCCGTAGTCGGTATCGTACATGTCCGCGAGGCCGAGCGAGTGGCTGTATTCGTGGCAGATGGTGCCGATGGTCTTGAACTGGTATTTTCCGCTGCTTCTCAATGATAGTTCGGAAGTGGCTGCGTATGAATCGATTACCTTTCCGTTAAGGGTCAGGTTGATGTTTGCCGCGCTAAGTTTCCATGCGTGGGACCAGATGCAGTCGTCTCCGCCTCCCTCGGACTCGTCTTTTCCGGCGTAGAAAAGGAGAATGTCATCCACTTTGCCGTCATTGTCCGTGTCATAAATGGAGAAGTCGGTCCCGTTTGCGGCTGCGAGGCGGCAAGCTTCAGCAACTGCCTCGGCTGCCCGTGAGTCCTTTCCGTTTGAATTCTTGCCGTAGTACTGGTGCGTCTGGCTGAGTGTCACGATCGGCGCCACATCGAATGTGAATTCATACCTGCCTAGAAACTGGTCGTTCAGATAGTTCTTTACGCTGGATTCCCCTGTGTTCATTAGGTTCTCGAACCGCTCCCTGGCAAATGACATCTTCACGTCCTTGAACTCCGCAAGCAGTACCAGGCACCGTTTCCGGATAACCTCTGGGGCGTTGCTTCCGGTCCCGCCGGAGCCTGCCTCGGTATTGCTCTTGGCTTCCGCTTCCGAACCGCTTGCAGCCCCTTCTCTAGCGCAGTTCCGAGTCCCGCCGGCGCCTGTGCCCGAACTCCCGCCACTTGGCTGCTCTTCGTCGCGACAAGGGGATTCCGGACCAATGCCCTCTTGTTCTGTGCGCTCCATTTTCTCAGCACTTCGCCGATGTCGCCGCCCGCCGCAGATGCCGGACGAAGCTTGTCCCCCGCGACCGTTCCTGTGCTGTGCATCGAGCCGTCGCCGCTGAATGCCGCGTAGCACCACCAGCCTTCGCTGTTCTGAATCAATGCATTGCCCTGCAGATCCACCATCAGGTGCGCGAACTCGTCGCCGACCACTCTCGCCTGCAGCACGCTGCCGTCAGGCTGAGTCAGGGTCAATGTTCCACGCCAAGCCGGTCCCGCATTAGTCCGCAGGCCCAACACCAGGATAGCCAGGGTCAATGCCGATATATGTTTCAGTAATTTTCCCAAAATCAAGTTTTCTATATAGTTGCCCGGTGTTCGGGTCAATGTCGGTGTTTTTCTTCCGCAAAGCGTCTCTTTCCTGCGTCTCTTACGCATGGGAATTCATAAATATACTTGTTTTTGGGAAAATAATGTGGAAATTGCAGAAAAAAGTAAAGGAGCAGGAAGCATCGCTGCTTTCCAACCCCTTTTAACGTGTACTAAAACCTAAACCTACAGCATAGATGCAAGTTGTTTTCAAAATGTTGCATCCGAAATGAAAATTTTTGGAGACATCTGCATTTTATTCGTAACTTCGCCCGTCGATTACCGAAATTTACAAATACATATACTGAATTTTTATGGCAGACGAGAAGATTATCTTTTCTATGAACAGGGTAGGAAAGATCCTCCCATCAAGCAATCGTGTTATATTGAAGGACATTTGTCTTTCATTCTTCTATGGAGCGAAAATAGGCATCATCGGTCTGAACGGCTCGGGTAAATCCACATTGATGAAAATCATTGCCGGCATTGAACAGAGCTATCAGGGAGAGGTGGTCTGGGCTCCGGGGTACAGTGTGGGTTATTTGGAGCAGGAACCGCAGATGGATCCTGAGAAAACGGTCCTGGAAGTGGTTCAGGAGGGTGTCCAGGAGATTATGGACGTGCTCAAGGAGTATGAGGCCGTGAACCTGAAGTTCTGCGAGCCGATGAGCGATGACGAGATGAACAAGCTCATCGAAAGGCAGGGTGAATTGACCGAAAAAATCGAACATTGCGGAGGCTGGGAAATCGACTCGAAGCTGGAAAGGGCTATGGATGCGCTCCAGTGCCCGCCGTCGGATGCGAAAATCGCTACATTGAGCGGTGGCGAAAGGCGTCGCGTGGCATTGTGCCGTCTTCTTCTCCAGCAGCCTGATGTGCTTCTCCTCGACGAGCCGACCAACCACCTCGATACCGAGAGTATCCAGTGGCTTGAAGCCCATCTGCAGCAGTATAAGGGTACGGTGATTGCCGTGACCCACGACCGTTACTTCCTCGATGACGTGGCCGGTTGGATTCTGGAGCTCGACAGGGGAGAGGGCATTCCTTGGAAAGGCAACTATTCTTCATGGCTGGAGCAGAAGACCAAGCGCCTGGAGATGGAGGAGAAGCAGGAGAGCAAACGTAAAAAGACATTGGAACGGGAGCTGGAATGGGTCAGAATGGCTCCGAAGGCGCGTCATGCGAAGTCCAAGGCGAGACTCGGCGCGTATGAGAAACTCGCCAGCCAGGACGGCAGGGAGAAGGAGGCCAATCTCGAAATCTATATCCCTGACGGACCGAAGCTCGGCAACAAGGTCATCCAGTTCAATGATGTTTCCAAGGCTTATGGCGATAAACTGCTGTTCGAGCATCTTTCGTTCGTGCTTCCGCCGGCCGGTATCGTCGGCGTGATCGGTCCTAACGGAGCCGGCAAGACGACATTGTTCCGACTCATTATGGGTCTGGAGCAGCCTGACAGCGGTGATATCACTATCGGCGAGACGGTGAAACTGGCATACGTGGACCAGCAGCACAAGAGCATTGATCCGGAAAAGACTGTGTTCCAGACGATTGCAGACGGTTCTGACTGGATCAGGCTGGGCAAGAGGGATGTCAATGCGCGTGCCTACGTGTCGCGTTTCAATTTCACCGGTTCCGACCAGGAGAAGCGTTGCGGCATACTTTCCGGTGGCGAAAGGAACAGGCTGCATCTAGCGCTCACGCTGAAGGATGAGGGTAACGTGCTCCTCCTCGACGAGCCGACCAATGATGTGGATGTCAATACTATACGTGCGCTGGAGGAGGGTCTTGAGAATTTTGCCGGCTGTGCAGTTGTTATCTCCCACGACCGCTGGTTCCTCGACCGTATCGCCACCCACATCCTTGCATTTGAAGGTGATTCCCAGGTCTATTTCTTCGAGGGTACCTACTCGGAATACGAGGAAAACAAGAAACGTCGTCTTGGCGACGAGGAACCGAAGCGCTTCAAGTACAAGAAGCTGATGGAGTAAGGGAGTTTGAGCGGCTTTGCTGATTGCGGAGCCGGTCGGCAGCCCTGCGTATCCCGGTCGTAGGCAATATAAAACACATTCGTCCGTAAAATGGTGGGGTTTTACGGACGAGTTGTATTTTCTGCCAACTTATCCGGAAATAAGCCGGTTTTTCCGGATGAAAGACGAAAAAGGAGTTTTTAGCAGGGCTTCAAGAACAGAAGAAATCGAGAAATATGGCAAGCGGATTTTCTGCAAAACGCGTCAAGGAGTCATATCCGGTACTCCTGGTCTTCGAGAAATGGATGAAAGATACGTATCCGACGGTCCTTCCGAAGAGCAGGATCGGCCAGGTAATCGAATACGCCTTCACTCTTCTCCCGAGACTCTCCCGTTATGTCAATGACGGAAGGATATCAATCGACAACAATCCTGTTGAGCGAGCCATTCGCCCGTTGGTTCTGGAAGAAAAAACCGGCTCTTCTGCGGCAATGATGCCTCCGCATATCGCGCAGCAATAGTGTACTCTCT
>OHAW01000492.1_pt1 | contig 18450 bp, 13 predicted proteins | sample 1577221 | NCBI WGS metagenome assembly OHAW01 (sample SAMEA3879583, study PRJEB24766) | human gut metagenome | biome: human-associated habitat; feature: feces | place: USA | collected 1985/1987 | reverse complement strand
GACTCTGTCCCAAACCCTGACGCTCCGCGCGGCCTTTTCGTCCTCCACGTATTTGCTGCCGCAAATACCCGGACCCGGTCGGTCGTCTGATGACGACTTGTAGCGCGACCTGCAAATAACTGAATATCAAGTATTTAACCAAAATCAGAGTTGGATTTTTGGCAACTCTGAAAACGTCTAAAATGCTAATACATAGCCGATTACGCGCTGCGCATCGTGTTCAACATCGGTAAACTTTTTTCAGGACTAGACAGAAAAAACAAGGCCGATCTTTTACGGATCGACCTTGTGGATATCTAAGCCCGGCAGCCAAAAAGACTGGCCCGAAGCCGTATGACATATTTTGATTAGAATCTTTCAAACTTCACTGAAGGGAGTTTGGCAACACCGATGTTAGATTTGCGGGCGAAATCAGCCACCTTCACTGAGTATGGACTTGCTGAAGACGTGCCGAGTTTACCGACTGACACACTGATACTGACAGTGCATTTACCGGAGATAGCGAAGCCGTTGCCATCTTTGAAATTGAATGTTACATCATATTTCTCACCTGATTTAGCGAACACTATTGAACCAGAATGAGGAACAGCAAACGCGGTAACACCCTTAGGTGTGCTATGATAGTAGATTGTCGGAATCAGTTTGACCTTCTTACCGTCATCTGTATCTTTCAATGTACCCGGAACAAAAGTATTCGGTACTTTATCAGCATCATCAGCTATACAATTATATGTTCCTGAAAGATCAAGTGTAGTAAGATCCGCATAATCAGTATAAATACCAAGAGCAAGAACATCCTGGCCATCAGAAGTAGGACCTGTAAAATCAACCAGAGCCAATGCACATTCTTTTACTTTGTCCATCTCATATATTGTTGCCGTCGCACTTGTAAATACAGGATTTATGTCACTTTCCAATGTAGAATCAGCAGCCTTGCTGTAGTCCGCAAGGAAAACCTTGTCACTCTCAAACACTCCACTCATTGTGGATTTGTCATCAAATGTCACATTGTAGGAAACTTTAAAAGTACCGTTCGACTGGAATTCAGATACAGTAAGCTCAGCGGAAACGACCGCCTTCTCATCCGTATTGCTTTCAGAAATCATATTGGCATAATATGAATTCGCGATATTGATAGTATATTCCTTATCGGTTTTGCTTGTCTTGTATGAATGACCGAGAACTGACTTGCAAGCAGTCTCGTAGTTATCACTGAAAGGCACACTGGTAACAAGTTCAACGACCTTCAGAGGATAACTCTGGAATTTACCGGTGGTCTCATTAGGAACCTGATTGAACAGGCAGACAGCAACATTAGCAAGTTTTCCGCCAGTGTTAAGGCCGTCACCATAGTAAGCGAACATAACGCTCTTTACCTCATAGCCGGAGCCGCTTACAGAAGAGCCTGAGCCTTCGTTCTGAAGAACTGAAACTACAACTTGACTTACGCCTGGAGCCTCAAAAGTAATGGAAGAAGTTCTCATTTCAGCCGTATTGTTCGCTTCTGCGGAAACTACTACAAATGAGTCACCGGTTCCTGACTGAGGAGTTACCTTTACCCAAGAATCAGCAGCTGTGGCAATCCATGACACGCCGTTTGCTGAAACTGAAATTTTCTGAGAACCGCCTTCACCATCGAGAATGACTGACCTGTCAGAAACTGAAAGTGATTTGTCATTACTGCTTGAAGGATCGCATCCTACTGCCGCAGTAACGAAGAGTCCGGCCGCAACTGCATAGGCTGCCGCACGGAGAGTGTTAAAAATAGAAAGTTTCATTATCTAATTATTAAGTAATTAACCATCAAACAACCCGCTAATATATGAATATTTTTCTAAATTCAATGCATTTTAGAGCACAAAAAAAAGAGAGAGGCCGACAGCATCATAGCCGCAGGTCTCTCTCGTGTCGGATTCCAGACGCGTACTACTCGTCTCCCGGATGAATCGCGCCCATAGGGCAAACACCGGCGCAAGTGCCGCAATCAAGGCAAAGGTTCGGATCAATGTGATAAACATCGCCTTCTACAATAGCACCTGCAGGGCACTCGCTGATGCAAGTACCGCAAGCTACGCACTCTGATTCAGAAATTTTGTAAGCCATAATATTAAAATTCTTTTGGTTGTTGCTTTTATACGAATGCAAATGTATGTGAAATCTGTCAAATAATCAATAGTGGTTAGATTTTTGCAGGAACTTAAGCCGCAATGATGAAGATTTACAAATATCTGGCTGCGACGATCACCGCAGCCTTATTTTCGGCGGCCCTGTACGCTCAGGTGAAAACTGACGGCAAAACCACTGAATATGACGGGATTGTGCGTTTCGACAAGACCATACACGACTTTGGCGACCTCACTGTAGGACAGGGAGAGCAGAGCTGCACGTTCACGGTGACCAACATATCTGCCAAACCGGCAGTCATATACAATGTAGTAAGCAGTTGCGGCTGCACCAGGGTAAAATGGACACGCGAACCGGTTCTGCCGGGAAAGTCAGGCACCATTTCAGCCACCTACACCAATGACGAAGGCCCCTACCCTTTCGACAAGACATTGACAGTATATATTTCGGGGATAAAGAAGCCGGTGATACTCAGACTCCGAGGGATAGTCCATGCCAAGAAACTGTCGCTCAATGAATTATATCCTGAAAGAAGAGGAGCATTGGCCCTGCGCAAATCCTCTTTCCAGCTGGGAAACCTGTCTCAGGGCGGCCAGAAAAGCGACGGCGTGACTGTGGCCAATGTCGGGAACTCCCCTGTCAGGATTTCATTTACGAAAGTGTCACCGGGACTTTCAGTCTCGATTTCGCCGAACCCGATACCAGCCGGAACCACTGCTAAAATGACATACATCGTCACGGCAGACAGGTCAAGGTGGGGCAGAAACACTTATTTCGCGACTCCTGTAGTGAACGGTCAGCCACATAAAGCATTGAGCATAAAGGCTTTCACGAAGGAAGACTTTTCTTCCTGGACAGCCGAGGAACAGGAAAACGGAGCCCAGCCGATATTTGACGCGAGCACTTACCATTTTGGAAAAGTCCGCAAAGGCACTGCTGTCACAGCAACATTCTCCTACAAGAATATGGGTGGCAGCGGTTTTCACATTTACAAATGCGATGCGGAAAACGACAGCGTGAAAGTGCCGGCAGAGTTCATTGACACACCTTCCGGCGAAAAAAATTCTTTCAAATGCACACTTGACACGGGCAATCTCCCTGTCGGGGACAATGAAACAGCTATAATTCTGACGACCAATTCACCGCTCAGGCCTGTCATAAGCCTTTATATCGCGGGAACCATTTACCAATAAACCTATGTTCATCTTACCTTTACACATCCACGGAGAACTTCCCCACACGCCACACGATATACCTGACGCACTCATAGATGCATTCAAGGAAAGTATAGAAATCTGCGCTCTCGTGATACTGATGATGACATTGATAGAGATTTTCAATGTCTGCACTCAGGGAAAAATGTTTCACAGTCTCGAGAAGCACAAAGGCAGACAGATTATAACCTCTGCGGCCCTCGGTCTCATACCGGGATGCCTCGGCGGATTTGCAGGCGTATCACTCTACTCTCACAGAATGATAGGGTTCGGCGCGCTCCTGGCCACGCTGATAGCCACGACCGGCGACGAAGCATTCATAATGCTGGCGAAATTCCCCGGCACGGCGCTGATGATGATGGGCGGACTTTTCGTTCTCGGAATCGGCATAGGCGCATTGACAGAAATCATTGTCGGGTCAATGCAGAAGAAGGGCAAGATGATGAACATCGGCGCTGACAGGAGTCGTGACGACAATTACGAGATTCATTCCTGCGACTGCGGCCATCATCACGACGGGGAGAAGCACAGCCATCACAGGGAGGACGGCCACGATGACGAGGAATGCTGCCATCACAATGGGGAGTACAGCCACGAGTACGTGGACTGCTGCCATCACCATAACGAGGACAGCCACGATGACGAGAAATGCTGCCATCATCACGAGAAGGGCGAAGAGCACGACAATCACGCCCAAAACTTGCGCCACTTCCTGAAAGAGCACGTATGGAAACACGTGATAAAGAGGCATTTGCCTACGATTTTCGCATGGACATTCGGCGTACTCGCGCTATTCGGGATATTGTCCATCTATATTGACATCGAAACTTGGATCAAGGGTAACATCTGGCTTATGCTCGTGATTGCGGTCGCTGCCGGACTGATTCCGGAGTCGGGCCCGCACCTTGTTTTCGTGTCAATGTTCGCTGCGGGGATTCTTCCGTTCCCTGTCCTGCTCGCCAACTGCATTTCCCAGGACGGACACGCTTGCCTGCCGCTGATCGCCGAAAACAAACGCAGCTGGCTGACTGTCAAGCTTATAAAAACAGTCATTGCAGCAGCAGTCGGAGCGATAGCCATACTGATATACCTATAATTATTATACTATGTACAAGTACACGAAAGCTGAAGACAGATATTTTCTCAGCATTGACAATCATTGTGAAGTTGCTGCGGCATTGACCGAATTCTGCAGGAAAGAGAACATCCTGTCGGGAGAGATTTATGGTCTCGGAGCCGTGAATGATGTGGTTCTGCGTTTTCTGAACCCTGCCACCAAGAAATATGTGGACATGGAGTTCAAGGAGCAGATGGAAATGGCAAATCTTACCGGAAACATCTCCGAGAAGGACGGCAATGTGTATCTGCATCTTCACGCAACGTTCGGACGCTCAGACTGTTCCGCCATCTGCGGGCATCTTTTTTCCGCAGTCATAAGCGGGGCATGTGAACTGGTCGTGATACCTTCAAAGGCTCATCTCGGCAGAAAATTTTCCGAAGAGACAGGGTTGAACATGTACGAATTTTAACGGAAAAACCGTAAATTAGAGGATTCGATTTTATTTCGTTACAAATTATTACACACAATAATAACATGAACAGAATCACTACACTAATTATTGCGACAGCATTGACCTTACCGCTGTCGGCAGCAGCTCAGAACTGGGCTCCGGCAGGCGAAAACATCCGTACAACATGGTCAGAGCAGGTTTCTCCTGAATCCTGCCATCCGGAATACCCAAGACCGCAGATGGTCAGAGGCGACTGGAAATCATTGAACGGACTGTGGAACTATGCCGTCACCAAATGCGGAGAGCCTCAGCCGGCAGAAAACGACGGCCAGATACTCGTGCCGTTTGCCATCGAATCATCATTGTCAGGAGTCGGAAGAATCCTTCAGCCAAATGAGAACCTGTGGTACAGCACCACGTTCCAGGCCAAGGCCCAGAAAGGAATGAGGACGATGCTCAACTTCGACGCTGTAGATTGGAAAGCAGATGTTTATGTCAATGATATATTCCTCGGAACGCACACGGGCGGATTTACGGAATTCTCGTTCGACATCACCCCATACCTCAATGTAAAAGGCGAGCAGAAACTCGTGGTGAAAGTCGCAGACAGCAGCGACAAGTCATTCCAGCCGAGGGGCAAGCAGGTGCTTTCGCCTAAAGGAATCTGGTACACTCCGGTTTCCGGAATATGGCAGAGCGTATGGCTGGAGACAGTGCCGGAAACACGCTTCCTGAGCTATGAAGCCGTAGCCGACATTGACACGAAATCATTGACGGTCAAGACATTGACAAAAGGAACAGCCGAAGGCGACATCATATTGGCAGAAGTGCTGGAGGGCGGCGTCGGATACTCTCCTGAGAAGCCGGCCGAAAAGGTCATCGCAAGCGCTAAAGCAGCTGAAGGCAAGGCGGTTACAGTCACATTGCCGGAAGTCAAGACCTGGTCTCCTGATTCCCCGTACCTTTATGGACTGCGCCTTTTAGTAATTCGTGGCGGCAAGGTTCTGGACCGGGTGGAAGGCTATGCGGCAATGAGGGAAATTTCCGTGGTCACTGACTCGCACAACTACAAGAGAATGGCATTGAACGGAAAGCCTCTGTTCCAGTTCGGCCCGCTCGACCAGGGCTGGTGGCCTGACGGACTCTACACAGCTCCGACCGACGAGGCATTGAGATACGACATCGTCAAGACCAAAGAACTGGGCTTCAACATGATACGCAAGCACATCAAGATAGAGCCTGCAAGATGGTACTTCCACTGTGACCAGCTCGGAATGATGGTATGGCAGGATATGCCGAGTATCGCGGACAACTCCACCAACAAGTGGGCCTATAATAATTGGGACCAGGGCACAGACACACCTGTACCTGACGAATGGAAAAAGAACTACTATAAGGAGTGGACCGAGATCATCGGGGCCAGACGCTGCTTCCCTTGTATAGTCGTATGGGTTCCTTTCAATGAGGCCTGGGGACAGTTCGATACAGAGAAAGTCGCTGAATACACCAAGGAACTCGACCCTACCAGACTTGTGAACTCAGCTTCAGGCGGAAACCACAGAAAATGCGGTGACATCCTCGACGAGCACAGATATCCGGGTCCTAAACAGCGTTTCTTCGACAGCAATTACGTCACTGTCCTCGGAGAATACGGCGGAATCGGCCTTCCTCTCGAAGGCCATCTGTGGCAGAAAGACCGCAACTGGGGCTATGTACAGTACAAGAACTCAGATGAGGTTACAGATGTTTACGTGGAATATGCGCGCGACCTGGAAGAAATGGTCAGAAGCGGTTTCAGCGCAGCAGTCTATACACAGACTACTGACGTGGAAGGCGAGGTGAACGGCTTTATGACTTACGACCGCAAAGTCCTGAAAATGGATGAGGCGAGAGTAAGGAAAGCGAACCTTTCAGTAATCGAATCCATGGAAAAGTAACTTTTCCTCACAAACAGACAAAATATGATAAAGTTGCAGACCCCGGTGGATATTCCGGAAAGCAAGATAAAAATCAGTTTCGATGACAGCATCCTGCTGCTCGGCAGTTGTTTTTCCGACAATATCGGCCTCATAATGAAGAACATGGGGTTCCGGGCCTGCACCAATCCTTTTGGAACATTGTACAATCCAGTTTCCGTCTGCAATGCAGTTCGGAGGCTGGATTCTGCTGTTCCTTTCGGCGAAGACGAGTGCGTGCAGATGGGCGCCGGATCGCAGCTGGTCTGTTCATTCAGCCACCACACCGCGGCCGCAAGGGCGACAAGCGCAGAGTTTCTTGTCAATGCGAATGAATCCCTTGCCGAAGCATCGGCCTTCTTCCGCGAGGCATCCACGATAATCATCACGCTCGGCACGGCCTGGACCTTCCGGTTCAATGCCACAGGCGAGATCGTGTCCAATTGCCTGAAACGGGATGCCAAAGAATTCACCCGCGAAAGGCTCTCGCTGAAGACCTGTTCGGTACTGCTCAATTCTCTTGTCGGGAAGTATCCACAGAAGCGTTTCATATTCACAGTCAGCCCCATACGGCATCTCAAAGACGGTGCGCACGGCAACCAGATCAGCAAAAGCACCCTGCTTATGGCCGTGGAATCGGTAGTAGAGAATCATCCGGACCAATGCGCGTACTTCCCTGCTTATGAGATCATGATGGACGAGCTGAGGGACTACCGTTTCTATGCAGAAGACATGGTGCACCCGTCCCAGCAGGCCGTAAACTATATATGGGAAAGATTCTGCGATTTCGCATTGCCCGAAACTGAACGGGCCACACTGGAAAAGAACAGGAAAGCATTTCTGCAATCGCAGCATAGAATCATTACGAAACCGCAAAATACTGACAAATAGATGTTTACAGTTATCGGCTGCATGTTCGGAGGCATTGCCTTCGGATGGCTCCTGAGAAAACGGGACTGTCAATGGATTTCCAAGGCGACGACCTTGCTCATATGGATTCTGCTGTTCCTGCTCGGCGTGGAAGTCGGCGGTAACAAGAAGATCATATCCGCATTGCCCTCACTCGGACTGGATGCAGTCGTGATTGCGACGCTGTGCACGGCAGGAAGCTGCGTTTTCGCATGGATTCTGTGGCAATATATAAGCAGGAGGAAATCGAGATGAAAGGCAGCCTTGTCATTATCAGTTTCTTCATCATCGGCATTGCCGCAGGACTGTCCGGCCTGATACCCTCAGGCCTATCTGAGGGCAATCTTACGTTCTATGCCCTCTGTGCCCTGCTTTACTGCGTGGGTGCGGGAGTGGGAAGCGACAACAGTTTCATATCCAAGTTCAAGACTCTGGATCTGCGGATGTCGCTGCTTCCGGTCGGTACGCTTCTCGGTACATTGGCAGGAGCACTTGCCGCCGCTCTCCTGCTGCATAGACGCAGTGCAACAGACTGTCTGGCAGTCGGTTCAGGCTTCGGATACTATTCATTGTCCAGTATCTTCATTACAGAGTACAAGGGAGCGGAACTCGGTACCATCGCATTGCTCTCGAACATTGTCCGGGAGATGTTCACATTGCTCCTGTCGCCGCTGCTGGTAAAAGTGGCAGGGCCATTGGCTCCGATCGCCGCAGGCGGAGTGACTTCGATGGACACGACATTGCCTATCATCATGGACTCTTCCGGCAGGCAATATGCTGTGGTTTCGCTGTTCCACGGCTTTGTGCTCGAGTTTTCAATACCGTTCATCGTCACCTTCTGGTGCACCCTATAGAGGTCTCAAAGGTCTGAAAATCCAAGTTGTAGCGGGAAACTTGACTTTATTTCCTATCTTTGTGGTAGCAACAGAGAACTCCCGCTACATCATGAAAGAAGACCAGATACTCATAGAACAGCTGAATGCCTCGTCTATTGAGGCGTTTTCGGCGTTGTATGACAAGTATGCGGGAATGGTCTTCAATTTCACCCACGCCATCCTTAAAGACACTTACCTTTCCGAAGACATCACGCAGTCCTGCTTCGCCCTGATGTGGATTCGCAGGACCTCGATTTCCCCTGACGGAAACGTGCCGGCATGGCTTTATGTCGTGGCCCGCAATGCTGTGTTCAAGGAACTGCGCAGACAGGTGACCGCATCGAAATACATTGACTATGTGTCGAATAGCGACGCTGCCAGACAGGAAGAGTTCGAGACTGGAGACACGGCCGTCATATTGGCGGAAGCTGAAGCTGCAATCGCCTCCCTGCCTGAATCCAGACGAATGATTTACAAGATGCGCTTTATCGAAGGGCTGTCCGTCCACGAAATAAGCGAACGTCTGGACATTTCTCCCAAAACCGTGGAAACCCAGATAGCAAGGGCGAAAAACGCTATCCGTCAGAGGATTTCAGAGCTTCTGATGCTGGCGGTAATCTTAAGTTGAGCAAAATTTTATAATTTTTTCAATTTTCTTGTAAGGTTTTATGGATTCTGTGGATACATATAGCAAAACCACAGAATATGGAAACCGAAAGATTTCATTCACTGATTGAAAAATACCTTTCCGGAAAGACTACAGCCGAAGAAAATGCGAAGCTCCGCGCCATGATGGACGAGGAGGATGCCGCGCAGGCTTTCGACGAATACGCATTTTCCCAATGGCAGAACGCAGGTATCGGAATGTCCGGCATCCAGAAGGAGAGAATCCGCAGAAAACTGCTTATCGGAATCAAGGCACAGAAGAAGCTGCTGTTCAGAAGAATATTCAAGTGGACTGCGGCGGCTGCCGTGGTCGTCATAGCTGTCGTTACAGGATTCGTGGCAGGCAAGGGCAGAGAGGCCGAGGCCAATGTCTTTGAGTGCATCGCCGCGAACGGTCAGAAAAGCACGATTTCACTCCCGGACGGGACCAAGGTCATGCTCAACTCTGGCAGTTCGATCCGTTATGCATCTGATTTCAATGTGAAGAACCGCGACATTGACCTGAATGGCGAAGCCTATTTCGAAGTCGCCCGCAATGAAGAGATTCCGCTCGTCGTATCAGCCAGGCAGATGAAGGTCGAGGTTCTCGGAACCAAGTTCAATGTCAGGGCATACAATTCTGAACCTGAGATAGTTACGACATTGGTCGAAGGCTGCGTGAAGGCGACTGCAGACGGCAGGGAAATGATCATGAAGCCGGCAGAGGAAATAAGCTACAATGTAAAAAGCGGCGAGATGAGGAAATATGACGCGCCGAACAAAAACCACCTCATCCCTTGGCGTGACAATGAACTCTTCTTCAACAATAACAACCTCAAGGAGATAGGAGCAATTCTCGAGAGAATGTACAATGTCAATGTCATCTTCGAGGACGAAAGCGTGACGGCTTACTCCTACACGGGACTTGTGAGAAACAGTTCTCTGAACAATGTGCTTGACCTTATCACAGCGACATCGCCGGTGGAAGCCCAGATGTACTACAACACGATAAAGTTCAGCAGACGGCGCACGGGACGCAAATAACGCCCGAGTACCTAAGAGGCATCCTGAATACCTGACCACCATGTAAAAACAAAACAATAACACCAATAACAATAATAATGAAAGCAAAACTTTTAATCATCACGTTGTTCTTCAGCGTATTGCTGAATGCGGCACCTCTGCACGGCCAGATAAGTGTCTCATTCAAGAATGTGCCTCTTACAGAGGCCCTTGCTACATTGGAGAACGAAAGCGAGTACAGCTTCTTCTACAGTAACATGCTCCCTGACAAAGATGCGTTGGTAAGCATTGACGCGAAGGACAAGAGCATCGAGTTCATTCTCGACAACATTTTCAGCAATCTTTCCATTTCCTACGAGATCAACGGTCACCAGATTGTTTTGAGCGAGGAGAAGAAAGACATTGACAAAGATACTAAAGAAACGACCTTCAAGGCCCGCGGAACTGTCATTGACAGTACCGGAGAGCCTATAATAGGTGCAGGCGTGCTGATTGAAGGAGCAAAGGGCGGCACCATCACTGACGCCAACGGAAATTGGGAACTCATAGTACCTTCAGCCCAGACCAAGATCAGAATCAGCAGTCTCGGCTACAAGGAGCAGATCATAGTTGCCGGTTCAGCAGCTGCGAGAAAAGTGGTCCTCGCTGAAGACACTCAGATGCTCCAGGAGACCGTCGTTGTCGGCTACGGTGTCCAGAAAAAGGTCAATCTTACCGGTGCGGTGGCGATGATCAATAGTGAAGAAATGAATGCAAGACCTATTTCAAGCGTCGCTTCAGGACTTCAGGGACTTCTCCCGGGTGTGACGGTCGTAAACTCCTCATCACAGCCAGGACAGGCAAATACCACCATCAGAGTACGTGGAGTGGGAACCATCGGTAATGCCAATCCTCTGATTCTGATCGACGGTGTCGAAGGTGACATCACATCCATCAACCCGGAAGACATCGAGTCAATGTCAGTCTTGACCGGTGCTGCCGCTGCCGCCTTGTATGGTTCGGAAGCTGCCAACGGTGCCATTGTCATTACTACAAAGAAAGGTAAAGAAGGTAAGGTGAGCCTTACTGTCAGCAGCAATACCGAATTCACCAATCCGTTTGTGGTGCCGAGCTTCCAAAACCGTTACGGTACGGGAACCGGTGGTGTGATGAGTACTTCAGGAGCCATGAGCTGGGGAGCACCTTTGTCTGCTGCCAATAATTACAATTACAGCCCGAAAGATGATTATTTCCAGACGGGTATTATAGGTACGGAAAGTATTTCTTTGTCAACCGGTACAGAGAAAAATCAGACGTATGCATCGGCTGCTGCAGTAAACTCCAAGGGGATTGTTCCCAACAACAAATACAACCGTTACAACTTCACGGTACGTAACACCACTACTTTCCTGGACGACAAGATGACTCTGGACTTCGGTGCAAGCTATATTCTGCAGAATGACCAGAACATGACGAACCAGGGTACTTACAACAACCCGTTGGTGGGTGCTTATTTGTTCCCGCGCAGCAACGACTGGTCTGATATCAGCATGTATGAGCGCTATGACGCTGCCCGTAAGATTTATACGCAATACTGGCCGGTAGGTGACGAAGGTATGGTAATGCAGAATCCTTATTGGATTAACTACCGCAATCTGCGCCAGAACAAGAAGGACCGCTATATGCTGAATGCCGGTTTGAGCTATAAGATTCTGGACTGGCTGACTGTTTCAGGACGTGTACGTTTGGATAACTCCAACAATGATTATACAGAAAAGTTCTATGCTTCTACCAATACACAGCTCACCGAGAGCTCTTCACGAGGTCTTTATGGTATTACCAAGACGCAGGACAAACAGTTGTATGCAGACTTCCTGGTGAGTATCAACAAATATTTCGGTGAAGATTGGTCACTCCAGGCCAACGTCGGTGGTTCATTCTCCGATATACGTTCGGATGCAATGAAAACACGTGGTCCGATTGCTGATGGTGGCGATGCCTTCAGCGGCGAACCGGTAGGTTTGACCAACTACTTTGCCATCCAGAACCTGAGTGCCAGCAAGACACAGCGTTTGCAGGAAGGATGGCGTGAACAGACCCAGTCTCTCTTCGCTTCGGCTGAGCTTGGTTACAAGAACACTTACTTCTTGACGCTGACCGGACGTAACGACTGGCCTTCACAGCTGGCAGGTCCCAACTCCAACAGCAAATCATTCTTCTATCCTTCAGTCGGTGGTTCTGTTGTACTGTCTGAGCTAATGCCTAACTTGAACAAAGATTATCTTTCTTTTATAAAGGTTCGTGGTTCATGGGCATCTGTTGGTAGTGCTTTCTCCAGATATTTGGCTAATCCTCACTATGAATGGAATTCAAGTTCCGGCCAGTGGAGTATCACGACCCAATATCCGTTGTACAATCTGAAACCTGAGCGTACCAATTCTTGGGAAATCGGTTTGAACATGCGTTTCCTCAAGAACTTTGAATTGGACGTGACATATTACAATGCCAAGACTATGAATCAGACATTCAATCCGCAGTTGCCCGTCAGCGGTTGGTCGGCCATGTATATCCAGACCGGCGCCGTACGTAACTCCGGTATTGAGTTGTCACTGAATTACAAGAATACTTGGAAAGATTTTACATGGGATACAGGTATAACCTTCTCCAGCAACAAGAATAAAATCCTGACTTTGGCAGATAATGCCATCAATCCCGTTACCGGTGAGCTGTTCTCTTTGAGTACGTTGAACATGGGTGGTTTAGGTGATGCCCGCTTCTTACTGAAAGAAGGTGGGAGCATGGGTGACCTTTACTCCCTGCGGGATATGAAACGTGATGCCAACGGACAGATTTTTGTGGACCAAAATGGAACGGTTGCTACGGAAGCCATAACGGACCCGGATAAATATATCAAGTTGGGAAGCGTACTTCCTAAAGGTAATTTGGCTTGGCGTAATAACTTCATTTGGAAGAATTTCACAGCAGGTTTCTTGATTTCAGCCCGTTTGGGTGGTGTGGTTTACTCACGTACACAAGCTATGTTGGACTATTACGGTGTGTCCGAGGCTTCTGCCGATGCACGTGATTTAGGTTACGTGTTGGTGAATGGTAGAGATAAGGTAAACCCCGAAACATGGTACGGTGTAGTAGGTAGCGGCACGTCTGTTCCCCAATACTACACTTATTCTGCTACCAATGTTCGTCTGCAGGAAGTATCTTTGGGTTACACCATCCCCAGAAAGTTGTTGAATGATGTGTGCGATATCAAGGTTTCGTTGGTAGGCCGCAACTTGTGGATGATTTACAGCAAGGCTCCTTTCGATCCCGAAAGTGTAGCTTCTACCGATAACTTTTATCAGGGAATAGACTATTTCATGATGCCGGCTTTGCGTAACATCGGCTTTAGCTTGAGCTTTAAATTTTAATACCAAACGATATGAAAAAGAAAAATATTATAAATAAATTGATTGTTGCTCCGTTGGTTATGGGCTTTATGTCCTGTACCGGCAATTATATGGATATCAACTCCAATCCTTATCAACCGGGTGATTTGACTCCGGATGATTATGCACTGGGTTCTGCCATGAGTAACTTGGCAAGTACGGTTATCTCATCAGATGTCAATACGGCACAGTTTACTGATTGTTTGTTGGGTGGACCGTTGGGAGGTTATTTTGCCGATTCAAATGCCGGCTGGTCCAATACAATATCCAATTTTAATGCTACAAATGACTGGACGCGTGTGTTCTTGATAAGTGACCGTATCATTTCAACACTTTACGGTAACTTGAGCACAGTGAAACAAGTATCGGAGAATACCAATAATCCGGTTCCTTATGCCATTGCTCAAATCATAAAGGTTGCTGCCATGAGTCGCGTGACTGATGCGTATGGTCCTATTCCTTATTCTAAAATCGGTCAGGATGGCAAGATTACCATTCCTTATGATACGCAGGAAGAAGTATATAACGCATTCTTCAAGGAACTGGACGAATCCATCGAGGTGCTGACTGAAAACAGAAATGCGGCGTTGGTTGCTTCTGCAGATTTCGTGTACAGTGGTAATGTACAGAAGTGGGTGAAGTTTGCCAATTCATTGAAACTGCGTTTGGCTATCCGTATTGCCAATGTAAGCCCTGCTAAGGCTAAAGAAATGGCTGAAAGTGCAGTGAATCACGAGTTGGGTCTGATTGAAACAAATGCAGACAATGCTACATGGAAGTATTTCGGTACAATTAGCAATCCGTTGTTTGTGGCAGTACGTTACAATGAAGAAGCTTCAGGTGGTGATACCCATCCTGCTGCCGACATCATCTGCTACATGAACGGTTACAACGACAATCGTCGTGCCAGCTATTTTGAGGAATCAAAATGGCCTGGAGAGACTTATGTAGGATTACGTCGCGGTATCAACCTCAGTAAGATGAAGGAGTATTTCATCAATTATTCACGTGTGAAGATTTCCTCTTCTGATCCCGTGCTTTGGATGAATGCGGCAGAAGTTGCTTTTTTGCGTGCTGAAGCCACTGCAATCTATGGTTTCAACATGAAAGGAACCGCTGCTGATTTTTATGAACAAGGTGTCCGTCTCTCTTTCGAACAGTGGGGAGCTACCGGTGTAGACAGCTATCTGGCTGATGAAAGCAGTGTACCTGCTCTTTACAAAGATCCCGCCGGTCTTAATACTTATGAAAAGAACCTTTCAGCCATTACTGTCAAGTGGAATGAAGGGGCATCCAAGGAAGAAAAGCAGGAACGTATCATTACCCAGAAGTGGATTGCGAATTGGCCGTTGGGTAACGAAGCTTGGGCTGACTATCGCCGTACGGGCTATCCCAAACTGTTGCCTGCAACCAGTGAAGGTAACTTGAGCGGTGGAATTGTTGATAGCGAGAAAGGTGCACGCCGTATGCCTTATCCTTCTGAAGAATATACAAGTAATACTGAAAACGTGCAAGAGGCAGTAAGCAACTATCTGGGTGGACCGGACAACATGGCTACTGACGTATGGTGGGCACGCAAATAATAACAATAAATGCTGAATAATTATGAAATTATATAAGAAATCATTCAAAGGAATCGTGCTGGCAGCTTTTTCCGTATTGGCATTGTCTGCCTGCTCCGACTGGACGGATTCAGAGAGTATTAAACTGAAAGAACCCGGAATCGACGAACAGTCTCCCGAACTGTATGCCAAGTATCTGAAGAACTTGCAGGAATACAAGAATTCTGACCATAAGATTGTATACGGCTGGTTTGATAATAGTGAGAAAGTTCCTTTCAGCCGTGGGCAGCACATGTCGGATGTTCCCGACAGCCTGGACGTAATTATCGCAACTACTCCCGATTTGGTGGAATTCGAATTGGAAGATATTGTAAATGTACATGAGAAGGGAACGAAAGTATTCTATTCCATCAGCTATGACAATATCTTGAAGGAACATACCGACAAGGTGAAAGAAGGAACAGAAACATCTGCATTCTCGGCTTATCTGTCGGCTGAGCTGAACAGACTGATAGCTCTTGAAGCACCTTTCGACGGTATTGTAGCCGAGTATCGTGGTAGCAATCCTATCTACATGTCCGAAGCCGACAAGGCTGAAGCAAAGGCAAATCAGGATACTTTCTTCGGTGTGATATCCAACTGGAAGAGTGCCAATTCAGGTAAGCAACTGGTGTTCCAGGGGTATCCTGCCAACCTGATAGGCCAGTCTGTGCTCTCTTCTTGTGACCATATCATCTTGATTACAAATGATGTCACGGATGTTGCCCAACTGGGGATAGAAGCGCTTCAGGCCTTGATGGCAGACGGTGTTCCGGCTGACCGCTTCATTGTATCGGCATCTACCGTCTCTCTGGATACAACAGATAAGACTACCGGATATTACAATGCTTTGAGAGCTCTGTCGGAAGCTGCTTATTGGGTGACAGAACCGTCTGCAGAGTTTACAAAAGCTGGTCTGGCTATTGAGAACATGCAGAATGATTATTACAATGCTACCAATACCTATCAATACGTGAGAGAAGCTATCAATATTATGAATCCTGCTCCTAAAAAATAAAAGAATATCATGAAACTGAAAAGTATATATTTAGTATCGATGGCATTATTGGCAGGTGTATTTGCTGCTTGTAATGATAATGACGTTGAGAATTTCGATAATCAGGTGTATATCAACGGCTCGGCGATGACCAGTACTGTGTTGTTGAAAAACACTGTTTCCGATACGGAAGGTTCATTCCGGATTTCAATGGCCCGTCCTGAATCGCAGGATATAACTATTGCCTTGAAGGCGGACCCTTCACTGGTAGCTACTTATAACGCTACCTATTATGACACAGCCGAGGCTCTGCCGGAAAACTATTATACGGTAGAAACTCCGCAGGCTACCATTTTGGCCGGTGCTGTCATTTCAGACGACATCACTGTCAGCTTCAAGAACTTGACGGAGCTGGACCGTGAGAAGGTATATGTATTGCCGGTTACGGTAGACCAGGCAAGCATCGGAGTCTTGAAGAGCTCCGGTACCATGTACTACGTGCTGAAGGGTGCCGCATTGATTAATACGGTTCCTGATATTACCAAGAATCTGGTTTACGTAACTTGGACCAATCCAGATGTAGCCAATAATATGAATAAGCTGACGGCAGAAGCGTTGATTCGTGTAAGCAAGTTTGACAAGATGCTGACTTCCATTATGGGTATCGAAGGTAAGTTCCTGCTCCGCATCGGTGATGCCGGAATTCCTCAAAACCAGTTGCAGGTGGCTACAAATAGCGGCAATGTGACCGATGAGAGTCTGGTTATTCCGACAAACGAATGGACACATATCGCTGTGACCTACGATGCGGATGCAAAAACAGTTATAATCTACATCAATGGTAAGAATATGCTGGAGACTACTTTGGACTGCGGAGTCGTGAACTGGGGCCAGACCATGACCGATGAAGGTAACGGATTCTGGATTGGCCATTCATACAATCGTGACCGTTGGTTGGAAGGTAATATCTCAGAGGTGCGTATCTGGAATAAGGTGTTGACATCAGCAGAAATCAATGCAAAGGACCACTTCTACCAGGTAGAGCCGGATGCTGACGGACTGGTTTCTTACTGGAAGTTCGATGAGGGCGCCGGTACTGCCATTCACGATTATAGCGGAAATGAGAACAATGCTACTGCAGTGGAATCATTGACTTGGACTGCTGTGGAACTGCCCGCTAAATAATTTAGTTATACCTTAATTCAAATAAAAAGATATTGATTATGAAATATATGAATCATGTAAAATCAGGCTTGCTGGCAATGGCTTTTGCATGTGCAGGAATATGCTTCACCGGTTGTGAAGATGATGTTGTCATCAACACCGGCAACAGTGACAAGCTGGATACTGTGGATGGCGTGTATGGCTATGTAAAGTCTGCCGCCGGTGCACGTGAACTTACTCCGATTTCTGTTTTTGGCGACAAGGTTGCTACCGGACATCTCTATTTTGAACTGAGCAAAGCTGCAGAGCAGGATGTTACGGTGACCTTCAAAGTGGACGAAGACGTTTTGGAGGCTTACAATAAGAAGAATGGAACAAGCTATAAAATGTATCCCGCCGATAAGCTGAGCCTGGCGAACGGTGGAACTGCCACTATCAAGGCGGGCGAACAGAAGTCGGCTTCTGTGGAACTGAATATCAATGCCGGAGGCACAATCGGACAGACTTATGCTGTTGCCGTTTCTGCATCTGCCAATAACGGTGTGGAAGTTTCTACAAACAATCAGGAATATATTTACTTGGTAAAGCCTTTGGCTGCTATTCCTGAGAGTATCAGTAAGGGTGATATACTTACACATTGCTTTGTGGAAGTAAATGACGAGAACATCTTGAATATGGGTGAATATACCATGAAGAGCAACGGAAAGCCTTTCTTTGATGTTGTCAGCATTTTTGCAGCTAACATCAATGTGGATAGCAAGACCGGTCGCGTACATGTTTTCTGCAATGACCAGGTTTCCTTCTTGCTGAGAAATGCGGATAAGTTCATCCGTCCTTTGCAGGCTAAAGGCATTAAGGTGGTGATGACTATTCTTGGTAACCATGACGAGGCCGGTATGGGTAACCTTTCGGAAGCTGCTGCCAAAGACTTTGCCAAGGAACTGAAAGCCTACTTGGATATTTATGGTTTGGATGGCATTGACTTTGATGATGAGTACACCAGTTATAAT
>OHAW01000463.1_pt1 | contig 19174 bp, 9 predicted proteins | sample 1577221 | NCBI WGS metagenome assembly OHAW01 (sample SAMEA3879583, study PRJEB24766) | human gut metagenome | biome: human-associated habitat; feature: feces | place: USA | collected 1985/1987 | reverse complement strand
TATTCAAGTATCTGGACATGGTATAGATACTTCTAACGTGATTCAACAAGAGAGGATAATACAAGGAACGGTTTTGGAAGAAGGAACGAATGAACCTCTTGTTGGAGTGAATGTTGTTGTTAAAGGAACTACTATCGGTACCACGACTGATATTGATGGAAAATACTCTATAAAAATACCTTCTGATAAGGCAATATTAGTCTTTTCTTATATTGGTCAAAAAACGGAAGAATATTCGGTTAAAGGCTTAAACTTTTTGAATGTTATCATGAAGAGTGATGCTACAATGTTGTCAGAAGTTGTGGTATACACTGGTTATATGACACAGAAGAAAGCGGATTTGACAGGTTCTGTTGCAATGGCAAATGCGAGTGATTTAAAGAAAAATGCTTCTGCCAATGCCATGAAGTCATTACAAGGAAAGATGGCTGGTGTGCATATCACTACAAATGGTGGTAATCCTGCTGAAGGAACTACGGTGCAGATTCGTGGATTGTCTTCTCTTTCGGGAGGAGTTAAGCCTTTAATTGTTTTGGATGGTATGCCTACTGAAAATTTGAATCTTCGTGATATAAATTCTGGTGATATTGAATCTATTCAAGTTTTGAAAGATGCAGCATCTGCCTCTATTTATGGTGCAAGAGCTTCCGGTGGTGTTATTTTGATTCAGACAAAAAAGGGTCAAGCAGGTAAGACAAACATTGAGTATAATGGTAGTGTTTCTATCAATACTGTATTGAACAAACCTACTTTGATGAATGCTGAACAATATGGTAGAGCGGCATTCCAAGCTCAAGCTTATGATGAAAGAGTATATGGTACTTCTATTTCTTTGCCTTCAGCGTATAATTATACATGGCATAGAGGTGATAATGGAATAGCTGTTTTGGACGAGGTTAAAGTTGCTGAATACCTTAATGCAGACCAAACTGTAAGAGGAAGTGATACAGATTGGATGGGAGAAATTTTTCAGACTGCTATTTCTCATAATCATCAGTTGACCATTTCTAATGGTTCTGAGAAATCCAAAAGCTTGTTCTCGTTGGGTTATTTCAATAATGAAGGTACACAGATACATACATTCTTCAGACAATATTCGATACGTGCTAATACTGAATATAGTTTGATAAAAAATCATTTGAAAGTTGGTGAAAATCTTGCAGTATCTTATTTGCAGTATAGAGACCAAAGTGAAACATGGTGGGCGATGATTAATCCTCCTGCCTCTCCTGTATATGATGAAAATGGTGGATGGGCTGGTGCTCCGGGTTTTGATGATTTTACCAACCCTGTTCGATTATTGACAATGAATAAGGATAATATCAATAATTATGTGAAGATTATTGGTAATATTTTCCTCGATTTGAATATTTAGAAAGGCATTTCGGCAAGAACCCAGTTCGGTCTTGATTATGGCAATGCTTATAATCGTGCTGTTGATGGTGTTTGGTCGGAAACTGGAGGAAGAAATAGCGATGGAGAAAACTATGTAGGCAGTTATCAATCACATCCGTTGAGTTATGTATGGACTAACACTTTGTCATATACATTGAGTACTGGTAAACACAATTTGGATGTTGTGTTGGGTACTGAGGCAACCAGATTCGTTCAAGAAGGATTTTCTGCAAGAAGAGAAGGTATTTATTTGGAAGATAGAGATTTTGCACATATTGGTGTAACTACCGGAGAGAAATATAACTTAGGTAGTTCTGCAGATGAATATACCTATTTCTCTTTGTTTGGTAAGGCCAACTATGTTTATAACGGAAAGTACTTGCTGTCTGCTACCGTTCGCCGTGACGGTTCTTCTTTATTCGGTGAGAATAACCGTTATGCTACTTTCCCTGCTTTCTCCGTTGGTTGGAGAATCAAGGATGAAGCTTTTATGGAAGATTTTGACTTTCTGTCCGATCTTAAATTACGTGCTAGCTGGGGAGCAAACGGAAGTGTGCAAGGTCTTCCGAGAGGATATACTACCACTCCGTTTACAACAGATTATTTTGGAACATCTTATCCTATTCAGGGTAATGAGAGCGGTCCCTTGTATTCCGGTTATAAGAGAACTTGGCTTGGTAATCCTGACTTGAAGTGGGAAACTACTACGCAGACGGATTTGGCTGTCGACTTCGGATTTTTCAACCAACGTCTTACAGGTTCTTTAGGATACTATTTCAAGAAGACAAAGGATATTCTTGTACAGACTCCTTATATTGCTGTGATGGGAGAAGGTGGAGAACCTTGGATTAATGGTGCAAATATGAATAATCAAGGTCTTGAATTTGAAGTTAGTTTTAGGAATGACCCAAGTGCCGAATTCCAGTATACTATTTCAGCAAATATAGGTACTTATAAGACGAAATTGACAGAGCTTCCTGAAAACGTAATTAATAAATATCCGGGAGATGGTGTCCGTGACTTCGTTATTGGTAGGTCTCCCAATGTATTTTATGGTCTTGTAGCTGATGGAATTTTCAAGACACAAGAGGAAGTGGATAACCATGCTGAACAACCAGGAAAAGCTATTGGTCGAATTCGTTATAAAGATTTGGATGGTGATGGTCGTGTAGATGAATTGACTGACAGAACGTATATCGGAACAGCCGATCCAGATTTCTTTGGAGGAATCACTTTCGATTTCAAATATCGTAATTTTGATTTGAATATGTTTTTCCAAGGTGTGTTTGGTAATCAGGTAAGTAATGATTGGAAGCGTCAGAGTGATTTTTGGCATATATCAGGTTCCGTTCCTGTCGGAAAAAATCATCCGACTAGATTATTGGATGCTTGGTCGTTTGACAATCCTGATTCAGATATTCCGGCGATGACAAATGTTATGACCAATAATGAACAGAGAATGTCTACTTATTATATAGAAGATGGTTCTTACTTGAAGTTGAGAAATATAGAATTGGGTTATACTTTTCCTGCTAAAATCACCAACAAGATGATGATGAAAAATTTGAGAGTATATGCTTCTGCAAGAAACGTATTTACTTTGAAGAAATTCTGGGGAGATGACCAATTTACAAGTTTTGACCCGGAAATGTCTGGTTATGGATATTTGACTCCATTCACAATGACTTTCGGACTTAATGTTACATTTTAATTAAAAAAACACAATGAAAAAGTTTATATCATCATTATTGATTTTAACCGCTACATTCGGCTTGACCGGATGTGAGGATTTCCTACAAGTAAATCCCAAACAAGTTTTGGATGAGAACTTGCTTGTTAAACCAAGTGATATGGAAGGCTTTGTAACAGCTGCTTATGCAAGAATGACAGATATTCCGTCTTGGGATTCACCATTCTCACCTTGGTGGTCTGGTTCTCTTCGTTCTGATGACTCTTATAAAGGAGGAGGAGGCGTCTGGGACGGCGGCGATGGATGGGGATATATGGAAACCTTTGTGAATTTGACTCCTAATGGCTGGCCTATTGATTACCCTTGGTATGTTTCTTATCAAGTTATCCAAAGATGTAATACTGCAATCCAGAAAATGCAGCCGATTTCTGAAGAAGATTTTCCAGTAAAGAACAGTCGAATGGGTGAGATGCTGTTTCTTCGCGGATTTACTCACTTCAGACTGAAAGAGTTCTTCAAATATATACCTTACATGGATGAAACTATAACAGGTACTTCTGCAGATTTTGAGGCTGTACCGAATAGGGACAAGAACTATCCGAATGATCAGTATCTGTGGGAGAGAATTCTTAAGGATTTCAAGGATGCAGAGTCATATCTTCCAGAAGTACAGATAGATAAAGGAAGAGTCAATAAGAATGCGGCAACGGCAATGGTTGCAAGAACATTGATGTTTATGGCTTATGAGCAAGATGAGAGACATCAGGTGATTAATGTAAACAAAGAACGGCTGAATGAAGCTTTGATTTATCTGAACAAGTTGACGGAACAAGAAGGTAAAGCTTTGGACTTATGTAGCAATTTTGGTGAGAATTTCATGATTGAGTCTGATAACAATACGAAAGAATCCATTTGGGAGATTCAGTATTCTATCAATGATAATAGTTCTACTGGGGGTAAAATCAATAGAAGTGAAGGACTGAATCATCCGTGGAATTGGGGAGGTTTTCAGTGTTGTGGTTTCCATCATGCAAGCTATACAATGGGTAATGCTTTCAAGACTGGTGAAAATGGATTACCGTTGTTTGATACCTATAATGATGATTGCTATGGTGATTACATAAAGAAAGCCGATGGTTCGGATGATATTACACTTGTAGATGCCGGTAATAAGGCTTTCTTCGACCGCTACACTTTCGACCCTCGTTTCAGTCATACGATATGTGCACCCGGACAGCCTTGGAAGTATGACCCTTATTTGATTTTTGAGGCCCGTGGTATTCGTAATGGTGTTGAGTATGGTTATTTGAAATCTGTGAAGGAATTACCGCATCCTAATTGTGACTGTTTGCTGTACGATGGTTGGCAGTTTAACTCTATGAACAAGAGATTAATCAGATATGATGAAGTGATACTATGGAAAGCAGAAGTCCTAATTCAATTGGACAGACAAGATGAAGCTTTGCCTTTGATTAATAAAATTCGTCAGCGTGCCGCCAATAGTCTTGAGAATCTGAAAACTGCGGATGGAAGCTATATTCTGAACTACAAATGTGAGTTGTATAAACCTGGTGTGAATTGTACATGGACCAAAGAATTTGCATGGAAGGCCATGGAATGGGAAAACCGTCTTGAACTAGCTTGTGAAGGACGCCGTTTCTTCGACTTGCAGCGTTGGGGAACTCTGGAGAAAACGATGAATGCTTATTTTGCAGTGGAAAGAAATAGATTTGACTGGATGAATATAGCACGCTTTACTGCTGGTAGAGATGAATTCTTCCCCATATCACAGGCTCAGATGAAGTGGGCAAAAGGTAATTATACACAAAATCCGGGATATTAATATTAAACTTTTAGAATTATGATTATGAAAAATATAGTAAGAATATGCATGGTAATATTTACTTGTTTATTGTTTACTGGTTGTTACGACAGAGATGTTGTAGGCAGTAAAGGAACACATTATATTTTGCCTAAAGTGGAAAACCTTGATTATTCAGTACAAGGGAATACAGTGAAGTTGACATGGCAAATTCCAGATAATATACCTGATGAGTTTTTGAGGCCTCTTGAAGTAAGTATTCAGAAAGTGGAGAATGACATCTATAGAGATGTGATAACCATTGGTAATGAAGGGACATTTGCCGAAGGCATTGCAATCGATGCGAATAAAAGGTACAGATTCGTTGTAAAATTGGTAGGAAACTTGACAGACGAAGTTGTAGAAACCGGAATATCCAGCAGAATATACTCCGAAGGTCAGGTAATTGACATTCAATAATTAAAGTTTGCTGTATCATAGATGCAGTCCGGTATTTCTATGCTTCCCGTGTACTGCATCTATAGATACAGTAAACTGACTTAAAACAGACGCTATGAAAAATATTCTATTTATGGTTCTTTCTTTCTCTATATTCTTGTTGTTTTCTTGTTCGGATAAAGAGGAAAATGAGCCTTTTATACCAGTTGATGAGATTATCTCTGCGAAAACTTTTCTGATTCCAAATAAAGACACGAAGGTTGTTTCAACGATTCTGAATTTTAAGAATATAGATGCCATAGATTATCTGATGGTTCGAAAAAGTGGAGGAAATAGTTATTCAGTCAAAATAGATAGAAATGAGTTAACTGCAGATTATGTATTTAATTATGTGGTTCAGAAGACGGATCCCCAGAATTTTAGATTGATATTGGTAGCAGTTTATAAAGATGGAAACAAATCGAATGACCTTTCTTTGAATGTGGATAACCGTTGGGGATTCTTTATCCGAAGCGTCAGTCGTACTGCTCGTGTAACTGGTAGTTCTATGGACGGAGAAAACTTCCCAAACCCTAATAATACTGCGACAAAATGGAATGTAGGAGGAACAGATCTTGGCATTATTTGGGAGATGCAGCCCGGAAAATATGGAATTTTCTTTGGTGATACTTTTGGGTATGACTTTAAGCCTAATCTGGCTAATCCTGGACCTAACGGAGGGAGTTGGCGTAGTAATGTGCTGGCTTTCTCGGAGGATAATGATTTAGAAGATGGATTGTCATTCAGCAATATGGCTACTGATGATAAAGGGTATGCCCGCGAGATAGTATATGGGGGAAAAGATTCGTCAGGTAATGGTGATTGGACTTCTATCCCAACAGCTGCTATTCGTGCTAATGGAATAGATTATGTGCATTATTTTAATATGAGAAATTGGACGGGATGGATTACAAATTATTCGGGAATATATAAGTCGGTTGATAATGGTTTGACATGGGCTAAATGTAAAGATATAACCTTCTCATCTTATAGTTTTTTTGGCCAGGTAGGGTACTTTAAGAAAGATGGATATGTTTATATGATAGGTACTCAAACGGGGAGGGATAGCAATGCTAAATTAGCACGATTTCATGAAACAGATATTGAGAATAAGACAGCTTATGAATATTGGAATGCTTTTACTAATCAATGGATAAAAGGCAATGAAAATGAGGCAACAGTATTAATAGAAGATAAGGTTGGTGAACTTTCTTTTATATATAACGAGACACATAAGAAATGGATAATTGCTTATTTCAATGCAGATAGATATAATATAACTATGCGTACGGCAGAAGACATAACTGGCCCATGGAGTGAACCCTATGAGCTTGCTAATGGTAGAGAGTATGCCCAATTGTATGGTTCTTACATTCATCCGTTGTCGGTAACTGGTGATAATTTATATTTTACGATGTCAATGTGGATGCCTTATAATGTTTTTTTAATGAAGGCTGAATTGGCTGATATGGGAGAGTTTTAATTATATTGATAAATATAATATCATGAACACACGCACATTAATTATAACTTTTGTTTGGATGATAATGTCCAACATAGGCATCTGTGCTCAAGAGCATTGGGATGCACAAGAGAGAATTGAGTTGAATAAGGGTGTTTTTCCGAAAAATTTTAGTAAAGCTATTGATGCTATACAGTATGATTTATTAGGAATTGAGAGAGGAAAAAGCCATGTGAAAGTGATAGATAACAACACTTTGTACATAAACCTTTCTTTTTCGCTTAAAAACTCTGTTCAACAAGGTGATTGGCGTATAGCCGTAAAGCCGGATTTTTTACCTTCGTTCCATTGGGCGCCACATCTTACTCCTACTGATAGAAATGTCATCGATCAACATGTATTCCGTTCTCCTGCCCTTATTGTAGCAGACGATCATCAAACTCTTATTCTTATTCCCGATTTGGATATTATGCAGAAGGGGACTCCTGTACGATGGAATATGGATATGGACGCATCCTCTAATACACTTATTCTCGGAATGTGTAATAACCATGTATTCGAACACGTTCTGTTTGAGCGTGATCAAGAAACTACTTACCCAAAAGGAGATATTGAAATAGGCTTTTATTTGATGTATTCTGATAGCAAGGAAGTATTGCGGAATCCTTTTAAGAAGCCGTTAGAATTTATGTGGAGTCGATGGGGGCATGCTGCATATGAGAAAGGTAATCCGGTGAAGGAAAACCTAGAAACGTATGTGAAACATACTTATAATTGGGCTTTTAATTCATGGTCAGAAAATGTGTGGCAGCAATTTGAGTTAGATGGGAAAAAAGTGGGTGCTCCCGTATTCATTGTGAATGTTACTCAAAGTCCTAATTATCCGGGAGAGATTAATGAACGTGAATTTCGTTCTATCTGGAATCAGGCATGGTTCAGTTCATTGCGTTCTGCAAGTGGATTATATCGATATGCAAGAAGAACCGGTAATAGGGAGCTTCTTGCAAAAGCAAATTTGACAAAAGAACTGGCTCTGTCATTTCCGCAGAGGAATGGTTTTTTCTATGGACTTATCGGTACGGAAATGCATGAAGTAGAGATTGATGGTAAAAAGTATAATCGGAGCAAGGGGTGGAATACCTATTATTGGGGAAATTCCAACAGAAATCCTTATACCTGGAATCCGAAAGAATCTCCGTATCATATTCTTGATATGAGTTGGACAGCATTGTTGATGCTTCGGTGGTATGATGAATTAGAAAAAGATGCCCGTCTTTTGGCTTATGCAGAAGATTATGCGATGGCTTTACTTGGAATACAGTATGAAAATGGTTTTTTCCCTGGCTGGCTTGACTTAAAGACAATGCAGCCGATGAACCATTTGAATGCTTCTCCTGAAACATCTTTATCAGTTACTTTTTTACTTAAACTGTATGAGCTTACACATAAGGAAGAGTATAAACGGGCAGCATTTAAAGCCATGAATGCAGTTATCCATGAAATTATCCCGGTTGGGAAGTGGGAAGACTTTGAAACCTATTGGTCTTGTTCTCGTTACGGTTCGGATAACTTGGTAGGTAAAAAAGTTTTGCGGAACAATATGCATAAACAGAATAATTTTTCAATGTTCTGGACAGCTGAAGCCTTACTGGAGTGCTATCGTCTTACCTCAAATAAAGAATATCTTGATTATGGACAGCGTACACTTGATGAATTGCTGATGACCCAAGCATCGTGGCAGCCGCCATACATGTATGTAAATGTATTGGGTGGTTTTGGTGTGTTGAATGCCGATGGTGAATGGAATGATTCACGCGAAAGTCTTTTTTCCGAACTCATCATTCAATATGGAAAACTTCTTGATAAGCCAGAGTATATAGAACGGGGATATGCTGCACTTAAGGCATCTTTTGTAATGATGTATTGTACTGAAAATCCTCAAACCAAACAGCAATGGGAAAAAGTTCATCCGTTCTTTGCTTCAGAGGATTATGGATTCATGATGGAAAATTACGGGCATGGCGGCCGTACAAATCCGGCAGGTGAAGGTATGGGTGAGTTTACAATCTATGATTGGGGAAATGGAGCAGCGGCTGAAGCGTACAACCGCCTCCTTGATAAATTTGGAAAAATAGAATAATGATTCGTTAACATTAATAATTCAGCTATGGTAAGATCAACTTTAACTTTATTGGCCCTATTTAATGTGGCTATACTGTTTCCGGGTAAAGCAATGTCCCAGAACAGTGAAGGGCGGGAGTTTAACGGTAAGTATCAAAAGGAATATCTGGATAAGATTGCATTTCCTATAGGGGGAATCGGCGCCGGAATGTTCTGTTTGGAGGGAACCGGTGCCATTTCGCATGTGTCTCTCAGGCACCATCCTGATGTGATGAATGAGCCGTATACCTTTGCTGCGATTTATGTAAAGGGGGTTGAGAACGGAGCAAAGGTATTGGAAGGGCAGGTTCCGACTTGGAAGTTATTTGGTCCTGCACAGAGTGGTTTAGGTAGGGGAGACAAGACATATGGCCTTCCCCGCTTTGAGGAGGCGGTTTTCCAGACACGTTTTCCTTTTGCGACTATTGATTTAAGAGACAAGGATATGCCTTTGGTGGCAAAGATTACGGGTTGGAGTCCTTTTATTCCGACGGATGCGGACAATTCCAGCTTACCGGTTGGAGTACTGGAATATCAGTTTACAAACACTTCCGATAAGGCTATCGAAACCGTGTTTTCTTATAATACCAAAAATTTCATTGATGGTCAGGGTACTATCCGAGGAGTAAAGAACGGGTTTGTTTTAGAATCCGATCAGAACAACAGTGGGCTAGCTATTTATGTGGACAATGCTGCAGCTGTTGTAGACCATTGTTGGTTCCGTGGTGCCTGGTTCGATCCGCAGACTGTGGTTTGGGATAATATTCGCTATGGGCGGATCGCTGATAAGCAGCCGGTTAAGGGTGTTGCTCCGGGAGCGTCTGTTTATGTTCCGCTGACGTTGCAGCCGGGAGAGACAAAAACAGTCAAGGTAAACTTCTGCTGGTATCTGCCCGATTCAAACCTTTCTATCGGTGGTGCCAGAAAGGTAGGACAGGCATTTACGGGGATGCCCTGCAAGGGAACGGCTTCCGGTCAGCAACCTGTGAGCGGCTTTGTCGGCAAGCAGTTGCTGAACTCGTTCGATAAGGGTGGAGATGGACTGACGGGTATTATTCAGTCTCCTGAGTTCAATATTGGGAAAAGATATCTGAAGTTTCTGGTAGGTGGAGGCAGTCAGGCTGACCGTACTTCTGTAAATCTTGTAGTAGACGGAAAGATTGTAGAGACGGCGGTCGGAAATCAGACGGAGACTCTGAGTGAAACCGTATGGGATTTGAAACCTTATCAAGGAAAGAAGGCTTTTGTGAAAGTCATTGATTTGGATGTTTACCCGTGGGGACATATTCTGGCCGACCAGTTTGTGTTGACAGACAATAGGAATGAAGATATTTACAACTTGTCTTCTACATCCACCTTACTTGCCGATTTTGAAAGTAACAGTTGGGGAGACTGGCAGGTTGTGGATTCTTCTGAAGAAGAAAAACAATTCCTGGCAGATGAAGGAGATGTCGAAGCTACCTACAGACCTTGGTACTCGGAGCGCTTCAAGAGTTTGAATGAGGTTATCGGCTATTGGGATGCAAACCAGGCGATGCTGGAAAAGAACAGCCGGCTGTTCAGTGATGCATTCTATAGTTCCTCTTTGCCGGCAGAAGTACTGGAGGCTGTTGCTACTAATTTAACTATATTGAAATCTCCTACGGTATTACGTCAATGGGATGGAAGATTTTGGGCTTGGGAAGGATGTCAGGATTCTTTTGGCTCTTGTCACGGAAGTTGTACGCATGTGTGGAACTATGCACAGGCTTTGCCCCATTTGTTCCCGTCTTTGGAAAGAACCTTGCGTGAAACGGAATTCAGGGTAAGCCAGAATACGGAAGGACACCAGAATTTTAGAGTCAACTTGCCTATTTCGGCACCGCCTCACAACTTCCATGCTGCTGCCGACGGACAGTTGGGCGGGATTATGAAAGTTTACCGTGAATGGCGTATCAGCGGGGATACACAGTGGATGAAAGACCTTTTCCCGGCAGTGAAAAAGAGTCTTGACTATTGCATCCGTACATGGGACCCCTTGCATAAGGGCTATCTTGAAGAGCCGCACCACAATACTTATGACATCGAGTTCTGGGGACCGGACGGCATGTGTACAAGTTTCTATTTGGGAGCTTTGACTGCGTTTATAGAGATGGGCAAGGAGCTGAAGCAACCCGTTAAGGAATATACGGCCCTGCTGTCAAAGGGCAAGAAATATATGGAAACTGCACTCTTCGATGGAGAATATTTCATACAGAAGATTCAGTGGGAAGGGCTTCAGGCTCCCAATCCGGTTGATGTAATGTCTTTCGGGGGAAGTTATTCCGATGAGGCCCTGAAATTGCTGAAGGAAGAAGGGCCAAAATACCAATACGGTACCGGTTGTCTGTCCGATGGAATTTTAGGGATGTGGATGGCTTCCGTATGCGGACTGGATGAAGTGCTGGACAATGAAAAGGTCAGGAGCCATCTGGTGGCCGTACACAAATACAATCTGAAACATGACTTGGTAGACCATTTCAATCCTCAAAGACCGGTGTATGCTTGTGGTAAGGATGGCGGATTATTGCTTTGCACATGGCCGAAGGGTGGTATGCTGTCACTGCCTTTTGTATACAGCAATGAAGTCTGGACCGGTATCGAATATCAGGTTGCCAGTCATTTGATGATGAAAGGTGAGGTGGAAAAGGGCTTGGATATTGTCCGTGAATGCCGTGAGAGATATGATGGAAGAGTAAGAAACCCATTCAATGAGATAGAGTGCGGGCATTGGTATGCACGTGCCATGGCAAGCTATGGAATGTTGCAGGGGCTTACAGGAGTGCGGTATGATGCTGTTGACAAAACCATGTACATCAATTCTAAGATTGGTGATTTCAAAAGTTTCATCAGTACTGATACCGGTTTCGGAACTATTGAATGGAAAGCAGGAAAGCCTGTGTTGAACGTGGTTTATGGCAACATTGATGTGAAACGCTATAATGTTTCAGGCAAGATTGTGGATTGAGGTCAATTAGGATAGGGATGTACAATCAAAGACAGATTAAGATGACAGAGAAGAAGAAACTTCTTGTTTTGTGTGTTGCACTATTTTGTTTTATAGCTGTTTCTGCACAGCAGAGAATGTCTGTATCGTCTCCTGACGGAAAACTTAGATTTTCTCTGAAAGTAACGCCGGAGAGTGTTTCATATGACATCGACTATAGGAAGCAGTCTCTTATAGCAAATTCTTTGCTTGGTTTCAGCTTTGATAGCGGAGAGTTCGGAAGGAATCTTAAAGCAGGAAAGGTGCAGCGTAAAAAGATTGATGAGACATACAAGCTCATTGTCGGCAAGACAAGTAGTGTACGTAGCCGTTGCAATGAAATGACCGTTCCCATGCAGGAACGGTCAGATTCCGGCCGTCTGATAAACCTGGTTGTAAGGGCATTCGATGACGGGATAGCATTCAGATATGAATTTCCGGAACAGAAAGCATGGGATTCATACGTGATGTATGATGAAAGGACACAGTTCAACTTGCAAGGAAACCCGATGGCGTTGCTCATGTACCTGCCCGGGTATGTGAATACACACGAAGGGGTATACAGTCATGTAAGATATGACAAGGTGGCAAGGAAAAGGCTGATAGAGATGCCGGCGACATTCGAGTTCGACAACGGGGTGGCAGTGGTTATAACTGAAGCGGCCATAAGGGACTATGCGGGAATGTACCTGGTGAAGGAGAAGGGTGGACTGGTGGGAAAGCTCTCGCCAAAACTGGGGCAGGAGAAGATAAAGGTCGAGACAGACAGTTTCCCGCACCGTACCCCGTGGCGCGTAATCTCCGTTGCAGACCGGGTGGGAGGATTGCTGGAGACGAATATACTAACAAGCCTGAACGAGCCCTGCAGGATTGAAGACACTTCATGGATTAAGCCTTGCAGGACCACGTTCACATGGTGGAACGGGAATGTCGTGCCGGACAGCACGTTCTCTCCGGGAAACAACTTCGATACAAACAAGTACTACATCGATTTTGCAGCACGCAATGGCTTGGATGCACATGGAATCTACGGATATGCGGAGACTCCTTGGTACTATGATGACAACTTCAATTTCGGATGGGCGGGACCCAATGCGGACGTTACAAAACCGATACCGTGCCTGAACATGCCGAGAATTGTGGAATATGCAAGGAGCAAGGGGGTTGGCATACATCTGTGGGTACACTGGAGACCGTTGTACGACAAACTCGAAGAAGCCTTTGCGCTCTATGAGGGATGGGGAGTAAAAGGACTCATGGTGGACTTCATGGACCGTAATGACCAAGAGATGATACGCATCCAAGAAGAGATACTGGAATGTGCGGCAAGACACAGGCTCTTCATACAGTTCCATGGGTCGAGCAAGCCTTCCGGACTGGTAAGGACGTATCCGAATGAATTCACACGGGAGGGGACACTCAACTATGAAGTATGCAAATGGGACACGCTGGTGAATGCGGACCATGACATTGCGATACCCTTCACCAGGATGCTGGCGGGAGCGACGGACTATCACCTGGGAGGGTTCAGGGCACTGCCGCGCTCGGAGTTCAAGATACAGTATGTAAATCCTCATGTAATGAGCACACGCTGCCATATGTTGGCCATGTATGTGGTTTTGGAAAACCATCTCACCTCTTTGTGCGATACGCCAAAGGCTTATGAAGGTCAACCGGGGTTCGAGGTGCTCCGTACCGTGCCGGGAACGTGGGATGAGATAAGAGTTCCGCTGGCAAAGATGAATGAGCATGTCACGGTGGCCCGCAGGAGCGGTTCGGACTGGTGGGTAGGCTCGCTAAACAACGGTGCGGAAAGGAATCTGAAATTGGAATTGGACTTCCTTAGTGAGGGAGACTACCAAGCAACGATCTATACCGATGCAGAGGATGTGGACCGGAATCCAAACCATCTGGACAGACAGGTACGGAAAGTTACAAGGAAGGATATCATTGAACTGAATCTGGCAAAGGATGGAGGAGCGCTATTACATATCAGAAGGTTATAAGGGTGATGTTTATCAGTTGAAATTGTATTTCAATCAGTTGTTAGTTTGTTAGGATAAGAAGATTGTTCCAGGATAATATTTTTAGTCAATGGATTTATAACATGAACAGAAGAAATTTTATAAAGAGAGTGGGCCTTTTGGGGGCAGGATATGCGCTGAATAAAAACTTGATGTTTGCGAATTCAGGCGTAGCTTCGACAGCTGCCTCTTTTTCGTCGTTTCCAACAGTAAGGAAGCCTATATCGGAAAGGAACTTCAAAAGTCCTGCCATTGAAAAGGCCATTGCTACTTTTAAACAGAAGGTCAAGAATGAAGAACTGGGCTGGCTGTTTGGGAATTGTTTTCCGAATACGTTGGACACAACCGTTTTTTATTCAGAAAAGGATGGCCGACCGGATACATATGTGATTACCGGTGATATTGATGCCATGTGGTTAAGGGATAGTTCTGCCCAAGTATATCCGTATTTGGATTTCATGTCTGAAGATAAGAACCTGCAAAGACTGATAATTGGCGTTATCAATAAGCAGACCTCCTTTATATTGAAGGATCCGTATGCCAATGCCTTTTATGATGATGATACGAAGTATACAAGATGGAACAGCGACCATACGGAGATGAAACCGGGTATTCATGAGCGTAAATACGAGTTGGATTCGCTTTGCTATCCCATTCGCCTGGCATATGGATACTGGAAAAAGACAAATGATGCTTCTCCTTTCGATGCGCAATGGAAGAAGGCGATAGAAACCGTTTTAAGGGTCTGCAAGGAACAGCAGAGAAAAGATGGTAACGGGCCTTATAGCTTTCGCAGAACTTCGGAATGGGCTATAGATGCTGTTCCTATGGGTGGAGTGGGCTATAAAGTAAATCCGGTCGGATTGATTTGCTCTACTTTCAGGCCTAGTGATGATGCCACTATCTTTCCTTTTCTTGTCCCGTCCAATTTCTTTGCGGTGGCCAGTTTGAGGCAGGCTTCCGAAATGGTTCAAAAGATAACCAAAGACAATGTACTGGCTGATGAACTGTTGGCGTTGAGTAAAGAAGTTTATAATGCTTTGCAGACTTATGCCGTGGTGAATCATCCGAAGTTCGGTAAAATCTATGCTTTTGAAATAGATGGCTTTGGATCGGCTTATCTTAGTGATGATGCCAACGTCCCTAATCTGCTGGCGTTACCCTATCTGGGTGGTGTTGATAGTGATGATGCAATTTATGCCAATACCAGAAGATTCGTGTGGTCGGAATACAATCCTTATTTCTTTAAAGGTTCTTATTTTGAAGGGATAGGAGGACATCATATTGGTACGGACATGATATGGCCGATGAGCCTGATAATGAAAGCCCTGACTGCTCAAGACGATAAAGAGTTACAGCAATGTATCCAGATGCTCCAGAAAACGCATGCCGGTACCGGGTTCATGCACGAGTCATTCCACAAGGATGACCCCAAGAAATTCACAAGGAGCTGGTTTGCATGGGCCAATACATTGTTTGGAGAATTGCTGTGGAAAACATTCAATGAGAAACCATATTTATTGGAATATTAATCATCTAATTAATCAATGTAAACAAAAATTTATGAGAAGAATTGCAAAATTCAGTTTGTTACTCTCCCTTGTTCTGGGATTGTACTTTCCTACTGTTTTTGCACAGTCGAACATGACGAACGAAATGTTTGACTTGGCAAAGTTGAAGTCGGGTGTAAAAAGATCCTACCGGAGGTAACAGAGATCACTTGGAGCCCTTCAAACCAGGTGAGAAACGCATCATTGCAGACATCAAGGGAACGGGAGTCATCAACCACATTTGGGTGACGATTGCGCCTCCACCTCCCACTTTGAGCAGAAACGACATTATCATTCGCATGTATTGGGACGGCAACGATTATCCTTCGGTAGAGTCTCCCATCGGCCCTTTCTTCGGACAAGGCTGGGATGAGAGATACAACTACGCATCCTTGCCTCTTTCGGCCGGTCCTGAAAACGGTACCGGTCTGTCGTGCTATTTCGCTATGCCTTTCGAGAAGGGCGCACGCATTGAAATTGAGAACCAGAGCGACCGCAACATAGATGCTTTCTACTTCTACGTGGATTATCTGGAGATGGCGAAGCTTCCCAAGGACATGGGCCGCTTTCATGCCTGGTATAACCACAACCTGACTGAAGCACTTCCCGAAGGCGAGACGGAGTGGGGAGTTACCGGTGCCCAGAAGCCGAACACCACCGGCGAACGCAACTATGTGTTCATGGAAACCCAAGGCAAGGGACACTTTGTAGGTATCAATTACTATGTGCATTGTCCCACTCCCATGTGGTATGGCGAAGGTGACGACATGTGGTTCATTGATGGAGAAAAGGTTCCCTCGCTGATAGGTACAGGTACGGAAGACTTCTTCAATACGGCCTGGTGTCCTAAAGAAGCCTTCTCGCATCCTTACTTCGGTTATCCCCGTGTGAACAATGATATAGGCTGGCTGGGTCGTACCCACGTTTACCGATTCTTCATTGAAGATCCCATTTTCTTTGAAAAGAGCCTGAAGGGAACCATCGAACATGGCTCCAACAACAACTTGACGTTGGATTTGTCTACCGTGGCTTATTGGTACCAAGATTCGGCTGTGGCTCTTCCCGAAGCTCCTACAAAGGCACAGCGTGCTCCGAAACCTTTCATCAACCATGTTGATATACATCGTTGGCGGGATGCCTGGCGTAAGTCCAAGGGTAACAAAGCCACTCTGTGGGGCAACGAGTAAACTTTTGTAACGCTCTTTTTTTATACGTTCATAGGCTGATATTTATATCCGGGGTTTTGCCATTATATTGGCAAAACTGTGTCTCTATATTGGCAAAACTGTGCCACTATATTGGCACGACTATGGAAAAATAGTTCTACGGAGCAGCAAATTCAATAAATCATTAATAAAGGTACGAAATGAAGAATATTCCCAAAAAGCAATTTGCGGGCTGGATGCTGATGCTACTGTTGTGCATCAGTATCTCGGCATTTGCCCAGTCGCCTAAGAAGGTGACCGGACGTGTGATGGATGCACAAGGTGAGTTACTCATCGGTGTGAATGTGACGGAGGCGGCAGACCCTTCTAATGGTGTGGTGACGGACATCAACGGTACGTATACGATTACGTTGAAAGGTAATAAGCCGTCATTAAAATTCTCTTATATTGGCTTTAAGGATAAAGTGGTAGCGGTAGGCTCCAAAGGAGTGCTTGATGTAGCTTTGGAAGAAGATGTGGCAGCCCTTGACGAAGTGGTGGTAGTGGGCTTCGGAACGCAGAAGAAAGCTTCTGTGGTCGGCTCCATTACCAATATAGAGCCGGCCAAACTTGCCGCGGCTCCCAGCCGTTCGCTTAGTAACAACTTGGCGGGTATGGTTCCCGGTGTGATTGCGGTTCAGCGTAGCGGTGACCCTTGGTTCAATAACTCCGACTTCTGGATTCGTGGTATCAGTAGCTTTACTGGCAATACCAATCCGCTGGTATTGGTGGACGGCGTCGAGCGTTCGCTCCACGACATCGACCCTGAAGAAATCGCCTCCTTTTCCGTGTTGAAGGATGCTGCCGCCAGTGCCGTCTACGGTGTGCGCGGTGCCAATGGTGTAGTGATGATTGAGACCAAGCGTGGCAAGATTGGAAAGCCGCAGGTGAACGTCCGCTTCGAACACTCCTTTACGCAACCCATCAAGATACCCGACTACATCGGCAGTGTGAAGTATCTGGAACTGATTAACGAAATGTATGCCGAGCAGGGTAGAAACCCGTTTGTAAGCGAAGCCACCCTGCTGAACTACAAGAACCAGACCGACCCGGAACTCTATCCCGATGTGAATTGGTGGGATGTTATCTCCAAAGACCATGCAGACAACACAAAGGCGAACGTTAGTGTCAACGGTGGTACGGACATTCTTCGTTATGCGTTGGTGGCAGGATATTACAATGAGAACGGTATCATTGAACGCGACAAGAACCAGGAGTGGGACTCTTCCCTGAAGGTGAGCCGATATACGGTACGTTCCAATGTAGATGTGAATGTGACTCCCACTACCTTGTTCCGCGCCAATGTGGGCGTATTCCTGCAAACTCGTAACGCTCCTCCGGGAGACACGGAAACCAACCAGGGCATTTTCTATCAAGCCATGCGTGTACCTCCCTACGTGCATCCGGCTATCTATGCCGATGGGCGCATTCCACGTGTGATGTACAAGGAGAACCCTTGGGCGTGGGCCACGCAGCGTGGATACGAAAAACTAAATCATAATAAGATTGAATCCTTAGTATCGTTGGAACAAGATTTGAAGTTCGTTACACCGGGATTGAAGTTCAAAGGAACCTTCTCTTTCGACAAGTTCTCGGCAACTTCCGTAACACGTTCCAAGAACCCCTATTACTACAATCCCGCCACCGCACGCGATGCAGAGGGCAACATCATCACTGATGTGCAGACCACCGGACAAGAGTTCCTGGGCTATGCAAAAGGAGCTGAATGGGGCGACCAGTCCATCTATCTGGAAGGAATGTTCTCGTACAACCGCATTTTCGGCAAAGTGCACGATGTGAACGCCATGTTCCTCTACAACCAGAAGGAGTATGACAATGGTGATGCGCTTCCCTATCGTACCCAAGGCATAGCCGGAAGATTCTCTTATACTTACGACAGCCGCTATGTTGCCGAGCTGAACTTCGGTTACAACGGCTCCGAGAACTTTGCCAAAGGCAAGCGCTTCGGCTTCTTCCCCGCCGTGGCGTTGGGATGGATTGTATCTTCCGAGAAATTCATGGAGCCGGTTTCCGATGTCATCTCCAACTTGAAGCTGAGAGCTACTTGGGGTAAGGCCGGTAACAGTAACATTGGTGGTAACAGACGTTTCGCCTATATTTCTACCATTGTCAATACCGGTTCGTACAGATGGGGTACAGATGCGGAAATCTATCGCCTTGGACGTTCGGAAGGCGAAATCGGTGTGAACAACTTGACATGGGAAACCGTGACCAAGATGAATGCCGGTATCGACTTAGGTCTATGGAATGGTAGCGTGAACCTCGTAGTGGATGTGTTCAAGGAAAAGCGCGATGACATCTTCATGCAGCGTAAGAATGTGCCTGGTTCTGCCGGATTCAACCGCCCTGTTTGGGCCAATTATG
>OHAW01000456.1_pt1 | contig 19376 bp, 10 predicted proteins | sample 1577221 | NCBI WGS metagenome assembly OHAW01 (sample SAMEA3879583, study PRJEB24766) | human gut metagenome | biome: human-associated habitat; feature: feces | place: USA | collected 1985/1987 | reverse complement strand
CTTCAAAAGAAACTTATGTAGGGGAGAATTTTGTTACTGTACGTCCACATATGGATATCATAGAGGATAGTCCGGTTGTAAAATCTGTACAGGTAGAACAAGAGAAAGTCTTTCCTTCTGTAGAAAGCAATATTTTGGCAGAATATAGGCTTTTGGTAATAGACGATAATGATGATATACGTGATTTTTTAATGGATGGTTTCAGCGGCAGTATGATTGTAGATACTGCTGCTGATGGTAAGGAAGGTCTTCAAAAGGCAATTGATACAAATCCGGATATTATAATTTGTGATGTTATGATGCCAGAAATGAACGGGTTTGAAGTGACGCGTCAGTTGAAGAAGGATTTTCAAACTTGTCATATTCCTATTATTTTGCTTACAGCACACTCTTCTCTTGAGCATGAGTTGGAAGGTATAGATAGTGGAGCGGATGCATATATCACAAAGCCTTTCAGTTTGAAATACGTCCAAAAACGTGTGATGAAGTTGGTGGAACAGCGGGAGTTGTTGAAAAAACTTTTCTCCAAAGAGTTTACTATTGACGAAAGAGTGACTAATACAACTGATAAAGAGTTTTTTGATAAAATAGAGAAAATTTTGGATGATAATTATGAAGATAGTACGTTTACCATCGATAGGTTTATTGAATTATCGGGTATCCGCCGAACTATTTTTTTTAAGAAGGTAAAAGGTATAACAGGTTTTTCGCCGAATGAATTGATAAAGATGAAACGATTGAATAAGGCTGCTGTTTTACTAAGGCAGGGTGAATTTACGGTTTCCGAGGTTTCTTATAAGGTGGGATTTGAAGATCCTTTTTATTTCAGTAAATGTTTTAAGGCTCATTTTGACTGTACGCCTAAAAATTACAAAAAATCAATATAGTTCCTTTTTTCTTGATTCAGTATGTCTTATTGTGATTTTTTTGAGGGATAGAGTACAGTTAGTTCTTTTTTCCGTCTTATTTTAAAATATTGAATCATCATAAAACAGCATGCTATGAAATTGTTTTTTTCCTTCGTTTTTGCCTTATTGGCTTTTACAGCTTGTACAAAACCCGAAAAGGAAGTCTATATCTTCACTTCTCATCGTGAGCCGGCATTGGACGGGTTACATTATCTTTACAGCTATGACGGCTATCATTGGGATAGTATCGCAGGTTCATGGTTGAAACCGGAAATAGGAAATAAGACTCCTTATTATAATTATTTCACTAAACAGACCGAAGAACAGAAATATGCTCCCAATTCGATGATGCGTGATCCGTCCATGACCCAAGGCCCGGATGGAACTTTCCATTTAGTGTGGACAATCAGTTGGAATGGAGAACAGGGATTTGGTTATGCCAGTTCTAAAGACTTGATTCATTGGAGTGAACAACGCGAAATTAAAGTGATGAAAGATTCTTTGACTAACAATGTGTGGGCACCGGAAGTTTTCTATGATGATGAAAAGGAACAGTTCATCGTTGTCTGGTCTTCTGCCATTCCTGTAGAAAGATATACGGCAGCCGATAGCTTGGGAGCTAATAAAAGTCACCGTGCCTATTATACCACGACCAAGGATTTCCAAACGTTTACTCCTGCAAAGGCGTTTTATGATCCGGGATTTAATTCTATTGACGGATTTATAGTAAAGCGTGATAAAAACGACTATGTATTAATTATAAAAGACAATCGCAAGCCTGGTTACAGTGATTTGTTCTGTGTATCCGGGCCATCGGCAGAAGGACCTTATGCTGATCCGTCAGTAAAATTTGCACCGACTTACTCTGAAGGTCCGTGTGCCGTGAAAGTAGGTGATGAATGGTTGATTTATTTTGATGTTTATCGGGAAGGACGGTTTGGAGCCGTGTCTACAAAAGACTTCAAGAACTTTACTCCCATTGACGATCAGATTTCTATTCCGCAAGGACATAAGCATGGTACTATCATAAAAGTTCCCGAATCAGTTTTGCTCAACCTGAAAGCGGAGGAAGCTAAAAGATTCCCTCAAAAAGACTAGTTATTACCCAGAATTGTCTGCTTGAATAAGTTACTTTGGGCTTTTGAAATTTATAAGATGAATGCACAAATGAAAAACAAGAATCTAGTATTATTATTCCTTCTTCTGATGGTGGAAGGAGGGCTGCTTTCGGCAGCAGCACAGAGCAAATCGTCGGTTTATAAGCCTTGGAGTCATGGACAACTGAAAGTAAGTAAAGAGAACCGCTATCTGATGAATGCGGACGGAACTCCTTTTTTCTGGTTGGGGGATACAGGATGGCTGTTGCCCGAGAAACTGAATAGAGATGAGGCTGCTTATTATCTGGAACATTGTCGTCAGGCAGGTTTCAATGTGGTGCAGGTACAGACTATAAATGGAGTTCCTGCCATGAATTTCTATGGCCAGTATTCCATGATAGATGGTTTCAATTTTAAGAATATAGACAGAAAAGGAGTTTACGGGTATTGGGACCACATGGATTATATTATTCAGAAAGCTGAGCAGAACGGCATTTACATAGCGATGGTATGTATCTGGGGAGGGCTTGTGCGCTCCGGAAAGATGAATGTTGAAGAGGCCAAAGCGTATGGTAGATTTTTAGGTGAACGATATAAAGATGCCCCTAATATTATTTGGGTAATCGGTGGAGATACTTATGCTGACCGGAATACTGAGATTTGGGAGGCGTTGGCGAATAGTATTCTTGCTGTGGACGAGAATCATATAATGACCTTTCATCCGTTTGGTCGTACATCCAGTGCTACCCATCTGAATAATAAGGAGTGGATGGATATGAATATGTTCCAAAGTGGACACAGGCGTTATGGTCAGAAAAAAGGAGATGGTGATACTTCTGTTACGGGATTGGAGGAAGACAATTGGCGTTATGTAGAAGAGGCTTTGTCCATGACTCCACTGAAGCCTGTTCTGGATGCAGAACCCAGTTATGAAGGTATTCCTCAGGGATTGCATGATCCTGCCCAGCCACGCTGGCGTGACTGTGATGTGAGACGCTATGGATATTGGTCTGTTTTTGCGGGCTCTTGCGGACATACATACGGACATAATAATATCATGCAGTTCTTGAAACCGGGTACACCCGGTGGGTATGGAGCTGATGGAATAGAGAAACCTTGGTATAAAGCAATGCAGGATCCCGGCTTCAATCAGATGAAATATCTGAAGAATCTGATGTTAACTTTCCCTTATTTTGAACGTGTACCGGATCAAAGTGTAATTGCCGGTACGAATGGGAATCGTTATGACAGAGCCATTGCGACTCGCGGAAAGGATTATTTGTTAGTATACAATTACTCCGGAAATCCGATGTCTGTTGACTTGACTAAAATCAGTGGCGCAAAAAAGAAAGTATGGTGGTATAGTCCTAAAGATGGAAAACTTTCTTTTATAGGAGAATTTGATAGTAAAATTACTCCCTTTACCTATGACGGCAGTTATAATCGGGATAATGACCAGGTATTAATTGCTATAGATTCAAGCAAGAATTATATTTCTACCGAATGGCTGGAACTTCCTATGGTAAATCAATAGCATTTTTGAGGAATACAGCCAAAAAGTCTTATTAAGTCTTAATGAAACGGGAAAAGTCAATGCGGAAATTGTAATTTTGAAAAAACACATTTACAAATGAAACGCATTGGCTTGTTCTTATTCTTTTGTATTCTTTCCTTGCATGGCATAGCTCAGGTTGAAAATGACAAGGATACGCTCATCATCCGGCAAGATAAAATCAATGAGTTTATCAATGAGATGAATGAGGCTGATAAAAGTATGGATTTTATAAACGAACCTCCTACGTTGACACCTCCCGTTTTATCTGATACGTTGCGGATGCCAAAATTTGATTTTACTCCCCGTGAAGAAATGCCTAAGATATCCCCTTATATTTTTTCCGGAAATCCTTTCGGACATGATTATATAGATGGACGTGCTTATCAGATTAATAGTACGGGGATTCTGAGTGGTTATCATTCTTTTCAAGGGTTGCCTTCTATAGGTGAGGCACGTAATGCCGGAGTGATGTACACACAGCGTCTCAATGATTTTATAACCGTGACAGGAGGAGTATATGCTGCTAAATACAATGTATATGGAGTCCGCTTTAATGATTTAGGTGCTAAGGGAAGGTTGTCTTTTCGCATTAATGACAGAATGAAGATCAATATGTTCGGCACATACTCGGTGTATAACGGATATGGTATGACTCCCGCTTCACAGCTTTTTATGAACCAAAATTCATACGGAGGCACTTTGGAATTTAAAATATCGGATAGTTTCGGAATTGAAGCGGGAGCAGAGAGGGAATTTAATCCGATGACCCGTAAATGGGAAACCCATCCTATTATTATGCCGGTATTCTATTAATAATAATTTGTGTATCTTTACGGCATGAATGAAGAGATAGAAGAGTATTACGAAGAGTTATACAGGCTTTATATAGATGAAAACCAGCCATTGGAACGCCGTTACAGGCAATTGCGTGAATCATTGGAGCGTGTGGTGCGTGAAAAGATACAAGGGAATAGTTTGCAGACCACTGATTTGGCCGCCCGTATTAATTATGTAGCCACTCAATATGGGCTGGATCTGAAAGAACAGAATCAGTTACATACCTTTCGCCTGACTTCCAATGATATTTTGAACCATCGTAAGTCTCCTGTAAAAGAAGAGTTCCTGCGTGATTTGCGTGCAGTGGCATACGCATATAGGAAGATGTTTGCACAGGATATTCCATTGAAGTTGTTCTCAGTTCTTCCCAAGCAGGAAATAGCATCTTCAGGGAAAAAAGAAAAGATGGAATACATCCGCCGCATCCGTGTATGCTTTGATTATGCCGATGATACCTATTTGTATGTACATCCTGTAGATGTAATAGCTGATGAACCTATACGGGTTGTTTATAATAAACCCGGTATCAATCATGAATTTGAAGAAACCATAAAGGAACTTTGGCGATATGCCCAGCTTAATCTGCTGGATGTTTCTGTAGATAGGGATGGAATTTATACCCCTTCTTTTATCGTATTGGAACCGGATTATTTGATAGATATCAGTTCATTGGCGGAATGTTACAAGGATTATGGCAGCCATCCGGCAAACTATTTTTTGAGCCGGCTGGTGCCGATTGATAATGCCCGCCCTTTGCTATTGGGAAATATAGCCAATCTGTTCCTGGATGAATGGATACATGCAGGTGAGGAGGAGCCGGACTATATAGACTGTATGAAGAAGGCATTCCGGCAGTATCCCATTGAACTGGCTGCTTGTGCCGAACTTCGTGACCCGTCCAAAGAGAAAGAGTTTGCCAAGGATTGCCGGATGCATTTTGAGCATATACGGGACGTTGTACAACACACTTTTTTGGAGCCGGGGTATAATCTGGATAAAAAGGAGGCTGTGCTGGAACCGTCCTATATTTGCGAGGCGTTGGGCATTCAGGGACGTCTGGACTATATGCAGCGGGATATGAGCAGCTTTATAGAAATGAAATCGGGCAAAGCGGATGAATTCTCCATGCAGGGAAAAGTGGAACCCAAGGAAAATAATAAGGTTCAGATGCTGCTATATATGGCAGTGTTGGAATATAGCATGGGACAGGACCGGCGGCGTATGCATCCCTATTTGCTTTATACCCGTTATCCTTTATTGTATCCGGCCAGAGCATCGTGGGCTCAGGTAAGGCGGGTTATCAATTTGCGTAACCGTATTGTTGCTGCCGAGTATGGGGTACAATTCCATAATCATCCTGATTTTACACGCAACTTGTTGGCACAAATCAATCCGGAGGTGGTGAATGAAAGAAAACTGAGCGGCAGATTCTGGGAACAGTATTTGAAGCCCTCTATCTCGCGTTTCCGGGAGAAGCTGTCGGCGTTGGAACCTTTGGAGCAGGCCTATTTTTATACGCTTTATAATTTCATTACAAAAGAACTTTATACCTCCAAATCGGGAGATGTGGATTATGAAGGACGTGCAGGGGCTTCAGCTCTTTGGCTGAGTACACTGGATGAGAAACGTGAGGCGGGAGAGATATTATATGATTTGCAGATAATGGAAAATAGGGCATCACAGGCTCATAAGGCTTATATACTTTTGTCTATTCCGCAATATGATGAAATGTTTCTTCCCAATTTCCGTACAGGAGATGTGGTTGTGTTGTATGAGCGTAATAATGACTTGGATAATGCGACCAATAAAATGGTTTTTAAGGGTAATATTGAGCAGATTACAGATACAGAATTGCGTATTCGTTTACGTGCTACCCAACGTAATGCTTCCGTTTTTTCTCCGGACAGTCGTTATGCTGTAGAACATGATACGATGGATACTACATTTCGCAGTATGTATTTGGGACTCTCCGCTTTTCTGGATGCGAATACGGAAAGACGGGAATTATTGCTGGGACAACGGCCTCCCCGCTTTGATTCGTCTTTTGATGAAGCTATAGCGCTGACCGGTGATGATTTTGAGAGGGTGGCGTTGAAAGCTGAGTCGGCCCGTGATTATTTTCTTCTGGTGGGACCTCCCGGAACAGGAAAGACTTCGAGGGCGTTGCGTAGAATGGTGGAACATTTCTATGCAGCATCATCTATGCAGATATTGTTACTGGCTTATACCAACCGGGCTGTTGATGAAATTTGTCAGTCACTGTCCTCTATCACCCCCTGTATAGATTATATACGGGTGGGAAGTGAGCTTTCCTGTGATGTACGCTTTAGAGGACATCTGTTGGAGAATATATTGGCGGAATGCAACAGTAGGAGAGAGGTGAATATCCGTATGGCAGATTGCAGAGTATATGTTGGAACCGTGGCCTCTATTGCGGCTAAAGCTGAACTTTTTAAATTAAAACGTTTTGATGTAGCCATAGTGGATGAAGCCACCCAAATATTAGAACCCCAATTGTTGGGTATTCTGTGTGCCAAGTTTGCCGATGAAAGAAATGCAGTGGGTAAATTTATCCTGATAGGTGATCATAAACAGTTGCCTGCCGTTATTTTGCAGAATAGCGGACATTCTGAAGTGCATGATGAGGGACTTAGGGAAGCCGGACTTTTTAATTTAAAAGATTCTCTGTTTGAGCGGCTTTATCGTTTTCATTTAAAAGAAGAATCTCCTAAAGCGATAGATATGCTTTGCCGTCAGGGGCGTATGCATCCGGGAGTGGCTTTTTTTCCCAATAAAGCATTTTATGCCGGAAAATTGGAGGCTTTGGGATTACCTCATCAGTTGGAGCACATAGAGGCTCCGGTACGTTTTATCCCTTCGAAGCAAGATTTGGAGAGCGTTTCCGGAAAAACAAACAGATATGAGGCACAGATTGTCGCCGGTTTAGCCAAAGAGGTGTATCTGGCTCATGAAGAGGAATTTGATCCGAATCGAACGTTAGGGGTCATTACTCCTTATCGAAGTCAGATTGCTTTGATACGTAAAGAGCTTCAGGCATTGGCTATTCCTGCTTTGAGTAGGATTTCCATTGACACTGTGGAACGGTATCAGGGCAGCGAACGTGATGTCATTATTTATTCTTTTTGTGTGAATCACCTCTATCAATTAAGGTTTCTGCCCAACCTGACAGAAGAGGACGGTGTACAGATTGACCGTAAGCTGAATGTCGCTTTAACGCGTGCACGCAAGCAGCTTTTTATCACAGGAGTCCCTGAAATATTAAGTCATAATTCTATCTATCAATATCTTCTGAAAACTATTTATTAGGGAAAAAAATACCACAGGCTACTTAGGTGTGTAGTCTGTGGTGAATTCTTTAATTAGGCATCAACCGGTTTGTATTTGGGGACCAATGCTTTCATGATAATCCAACCAACCAAATAAGCTACGGCACATACACAGAATATGATGAAGTAGCCGGCAGGTTTTCCTTCGAATCCCATAAAAGTCATATTCGTTTCTGCTGCATAGTCAAACAGTCTGCCAGATCCCATATTAATACAGAATGAACCTATACCACCTGCCATACCACCAATACCTACGATAGTAGCGATGGTGCTTTTGGGGAACATATCACCTACTACAGAATAAATATTAGCAGACCATGATTGGTGTGCCGCACCTGCAATACCGATAATAATGATAGGATACCAATATGAATAATTGCCTAAAGGTTGGGCAAACAATGCCAGCAGTGGGAACAAGGCAAAGATAAGCATAGCCTGCATACGGGCTGCATATGGATTCTTACCTGTTTTATTAATGATAATAGTAGGTAACTTACCACCATAAATAGATAACATGGTAATAGCATATAATACGAAAATCAACATTTGTGCGGTACCCGTATCTGAAGCGAAACCGTATACATCCGAAATATATGCCGGAGTCCAGAACAGGAAGAACCACCATACGCCATCAGTCATGAACTTACCGACAAATACAGCCCATGTTTGGGGAAATTTGAAACATTGCAAGAATGAAATCTTCTTGTTGTCGAAGTCGTTGGCAGCAGCTTGTTGTTCTGCTGATTCTTCAGGATTGTTGTTGTCTTGTTCAATATATTCCAGTTCGGCAGCATTCACGCGAGGGTTGACATTGGGTTTCTTATAGAGGAACATCCAAAGTCCCATCCAAATGAATCCTAAACCACCGATAACGATGAAAGCCATTTCCCATCCGTTGCCCACACCAATACTTTGGAAATAACGTGCCAAAGGAGGGATAGTGATCGGAGCGGCTAAAGCACCTACTGTAGAACCTGCATTAAAGATGGAAGTGGAATATGCACGGTCCTTTTTCGGAAAATATTCGGCTGTTACCTTAATAGCTGCTGGGAAGTTTCCTGCCTCACCTACACCTAATACGATTCGGGCAGCGATAAAGTAATAAACGCTGGTAATGGCGATAGTTGAAGCGACGGCTCCTGTTGCAGAAAGCATCTCTTCTGCGTTATGAATACCTAATGTTTCTTCGGTTGCCCAACCGCACAATGCATGAAGACAAGCTCCTAAGGACCAGACAAAGATAGCCCAGAGATAACCTTTTTTAGTTCCCATCCAGTCAATGAAACGACCGGCGAACAGGTTGGCAATGGCATACACTATAGAGAAAATAGCTGTGATATCTCCGTAATTCGAATCCGTCCAGTGAAATTCCGGAGCAATGAAGTCTTTCCAGGTTAGTGAAAGCACCTGACGGTCGAGGTAATTGACTGTAGTGGCAAAGAATAGCAGACCACAGATTATCCATCTGAAGTTTGTCATCTTCTCACCTACTTTTTGAAATGTACTCATGATAATAGATTTAATTATGTTTTTCTTATTAGACGCAAAAATAACCATTCTGTACCTATTCTCTATGCAAAAATTGGTGGAAAGCCTGTATAAATCGGTACAATGGTAAGATTTCTAAAAAAATCATTCTGAATGTCGCAAAAAAAACTGAAAACGAGTTGATTTCTTGCAACATTCAGAATGACAAGAGTTAATGAGTAATGGTGTGTACCATTCTACTTATCTCATATCTGTGTATTTTATTTCATCCTTGTCACTGTATTTCAGGTTTTCACCTCCCATACCCCAAATAAAGGTATAGTTGCTGGTACCTGCAGCGGCATGGATAGACCATTCGGGAGAAGTGATGGCTTGTTCATTGTGTAACCATACCAGACGCTCTTCTTGCGGTTCGCCCATCAGGTGGCAAATGGCATTTCCTTCAGGCAGGTTGAAATAGAAGTAGGCTTCCATACGACGGGTATGTGTATGGGCCGGCATGGTGTTCCATACAGAACCCGGAGCCAGTTCAGTAAGTCCCATCTGTAATTGGTTTGTACCACCGTTTTTCACTCTTTCCAATACATCTTTTACAATTAACTGATTTACAATACGGTCGTTGCTATCTTCCATTTTTCCATAATGATCTGAGATAGCTAAAGCATACTGTTTAGGATTTGCTTTTTGAAGCTTGGCGTCGGTAGTGATCAATTGAGTAACGTATGGCTTGTAAGCCGGTGCCGAATTGATATAGAATTTAGCCGGTTTGGCAGCGTCATTACTTTTAAAAGTAACTTCTTTATTCCCGCAACCTACATAGAGGGCTTCCTTGTATTTCATAGGATATTCTTTACCGTCTACAGTAACTACGCCATCACCGCCTACATTGATGACTCCTAGTTCACGCCGTTCAAGGAAGTAAGTGATTTCCGGACCCAGTTCACGGAAAGTTTCCAGCTTCAAAATTTTGTTTACCGGCATAGCTCCTCCGTAAATAAGACGGTCGTAAAGGGTGTATGTAACATTGATTTCATCCGGCGCCATCACCTTTTCCATCATAAATGAACTACGCAGACGTTCTGTATCATAGTGTTTCACATCTTGCGGATGGCAAGCGGTCTGTACTTTGTAATTTACTTGAGCTGAAGCTGCCAAGGCAGAAACACTCAGCATCATTGCAATCGCTAATTTTTTCATAATCATTATCTTTAAATTTTAATTTTTCATTGTTTTCTGGTATTTAATGATGGAACGACGGTTCAGCACCATTAAGAATAGTGTTATCAGTACTAAAATTCCGGAACCAATCCATTTGAATGAATAAGTCAAATGGAAAATAGCCCATGAGAAAGGACTTGAAGCAAAATCCAACGCACCACCTTCAAAACCAGACGGGATGTTTACGGCAGCATCTTGTGTCTTGGCGTATACATCATGTGCTGCTTTGGTGAAATAAGGAGCCAGATCTGTTACAAAATACAGACCGATGGCCAGCACAACAAAACCAATGATGAAAGTCTTTACTACATTTCCTTTTGTGATAGGTAATATCAATGGGAATACATAGAACATGCCAGCTAATGAAGCCAATGGTAAGAATTCATTGCCCGGAAGCACCACTGCCAATAAGATAGTAACAGGGATTAATAGTAATGATACAACCAACGTGGCCGGATGTCCGATCACCAAGGCAGGACTCATACCGATATTTAAGCCTACAGCACCCTTAAACTTCTTGGCGATCAGTTCGCGGGTAGCGTCCGAAATGGGTTTCAACCCTTCGATGAACAGGCTGGTAATACGGGGAATCAACTCCATTACCGCTCCCATCTTGATACCTAAACCTAGAATATAAGGAATCTTGTCTACTATTTCTTGTCCGTTCTTGCAAGATAATGCACCGATGCCACATCCTACCAGGATACCCAAGAAGAGAGGTTCGCCTAATAAACCGAATTTCTTTTTCATACCTTCCGCATCAATGTTCAGCTTTTCAAATCCGGGAATTTTGTCCAATACCTTATTTATAATGAGAGCGAATGGTACGAAACCTGCACAGAAGGGCTGCGGAATAGAAATACCTTCCATTTTATCATAGAAACCTTGAAATTTGTCTGCTGTGTAATCTGCTAAGATTAATGTGATGATATAACAGATAACAGCTGCGAAGAATCCCCACAAAATACTATCTGTTGCAAAATAAACTACGGCTCCGATAAAAGCGAAATGCCAATAGTTCCATAAATCAATATTAACCGTACGGGTGGTTTTAGTCAATAACATTAAGATGTTAACGGCCAGACATACCGGAATAATGAATGCCCCTACGGAAGTGTTATAAGCTACGGCTGCAGCAGCAGGCCATCCCATATCGAATACTTTCAGTTGCAGGCCATATATTTCGACCACTTTGCTTAAGGCCGGACCCAGACTGCTGGTCAGAAGTGCGGTAACCACTGATAGACCAACGAAACCAACACCTACCAACAAACCGCTTTTTAATGCTTTGCTGAATTTGATTCCGATACAAACGCCTAAGATTGTAAAAATTATAGGCATCATCACCGCTGCTCCTAAACCGATGATATAACTAAAAACTTGTTCCATTCTCTTGTGAATTAATAGTAAATGACTGTGTTTTCTACAATAGTATAAATTAAAAACTGCCCCAAAAATAAAACCTTTTCTCAACTTATCAAACCTGAAAGACATAATAATTAGTAAAAAGACAATTTTTGAACGATTTTTATCGTTATCGTGCACAAAAATAACCGTTTTCGCACACGAATACCAAATAATACACTTAGTAGGTTGAAAAGTGCACACTGCTTTTCGAGGAAAATACTACTTTTGTTTCATAAAATAAATAGGTCTAATACTAAAAATAAGTGTCTTCATGAAAAAGAATTCTATTTGTAAAATTATTGTGTCCGGTTTGCTTGCGGCTGTTCCTTTGATGGGCATGGCTCAGCAGGTTTGTGGTAATAAGCCTTGGTCTGTACGTATGGCGGAATCAGAAATGGTGCGTTGTCCCGAATCTTGGCAATTGGATTTTCAGACCCGTTTGAAGTGGGATTACTGTCATGGCCTGGAACTTCAAGCTATGCTGGATGTATATGATGCATACGGTGATAAAAAGTTTTTTGATTATGCTGTGGCTTATGCTGATACAATGATTCATCAGGATGGCTCTATCGAAACTTATAAACTGGAGGAATATAATATTGACCGTCTGAATTCCGGCAAGATGCTTTTCCGTATTTACGAGCAGACTAAGGACGAGAAATACAAGAAAGCATTGGATTTGTTGCGCAGTCAGTTGGATACGCATCCTCGTAATGCCGATGGCGGTTTCTGGCACAAGAAGATTTATGAGAACCAGATGTGGCTGGACGGGCTTTATATGGGACAACCGTTCTATGCGGAGTATGCTTACCGTAACAACCGTGTGAATGATTATGCTGATATTATCAATCAGTTTGTCACAGTGGCCCGCCATAATTATGATCCGAAGACTGATTTATACCGTCATGCATGTGATGTGAGCAAGCGTGAAAAGTGGGCGGACAAGACTACCGGATGGTCACAGCATTGCTGGGGACGTGCCATGGGATGGTACGCGATGGCTTGTGTGGATGTGCTCGACTTTATACCGGAACACGAAGCCGGACGTGAATCTGTTATCGAAATATTGAATAAACTGGCTGCCCAGATTAAACGTACCCAGGATCCTGCAACAGGAGTCTGGTATCAGGTGATTGACAGAAGCGGGGATGAAGGGAATTATCTGGAATCCTCTTGTTCTACCATGTTTGTATATACTCTGTTGAAAGCGTTACGTAAGGGATATATTTGTCCTTCGTACATGGAAGTGGCTAAAAAGGGATATGAAGGGCTTTTGACCCAATTTATAGAAGTGGATGATAAAGGTGTGGTTTCTATTACTAAAGGTTGTGCTGTTGCAGGTTTGGGAGGCAAGCCGGTGTATCGTACCGGAGATTATAATTATTATATAACTGAAAAAATACGTTCTAATGATGCGAAGGCAGTAGGTCCGTTTATTATGGCCAGTCTGGAATGGGAACGTTTGTTTCAGAAAAACAGTTGTGGAACTGCATGTGAATAATAGGAGGTGATACGATGAGGAAAGTTTTAGGATTATTGTTGCTATTGTCTGTTGTAAGCGCAGCATGGGCTCAGGAACGTCAGGATACAATTGTAGTCTCACGTGATGGAACGGGGAATTTTCGTACTTTGCAGGAGGCTATAGAGAGTGCGCGGGCTTTCATGGATTATACTGTTACGATCTATGTGAAGAACGGAGTATACAAGGAGAAAGTGATTGTTCCTTCATGGGTGGAAAATATAGATATTATAGGTGAAGATCGTGATAAGACGATTATTACTTATGATGATCATGCGAATATAAATAAAATGGGTACTTTCCGCACTTATACGGTGAAGGTAGAGGGCAGTGATATCACTTTTAAAAATTTGACTATTGAGAACAATGCGGCTCAGTTGGGACAGGCGGTAGCTTTACATACGGAAGGTGACCGTTTGAAATTTATCAATTGTCGTATCTTGGGCAATCAGGACACTATTTATACCGGTGCTAAATTTACCCGTCTTTATTTCAAGGATTGTTATATTGATGGTACTACCGACTTTATTTTCGGTCCTTCCACCGCTTTATTTGAAGATTGTATTATTCACAGTAAACGCAATTCGTATGTAACGGCTGCTTCCACTCCGAAAGAGGCTAAATATGGATATGTCTTTAAGCACTGTAAGCTGACGGCAGAACCGGGAGTGGATAAAGTGTATTTAGGTCGTCCTTGGCGTCCATATGCTTATACTTTATTTATAGAATGTGAATTGGGGAAACATATTGTTCTTGCCGGATGGCACAATTGGGGTAAGCAGTCTAATGAAGAAACCGCCCGTTATATGGAATATAAAAATACCGGTGAGGGCGCAAATGTTTCAGAAAGGGTAGCGTGGAGCAAACAGCTGACAAAGAAAGAAGCGGAGGCGGTGACGGTCGATGCTATTTTTGGTACTCAAAGTAATTGGAACCCAATAGACTAGATTGATTTTGTAATTGCTTGAAAAGGAGACTTCTACGTTGGTGGAGGTCTCCTCTTTTTGTTGTGTTGAATAATTGGAAGTCGTGAAAAATGCCTAATAAATCCACATAAAAAGATAAAAACTACACATGAAGGTAATGTTATATTCTTAATTTTGCAACGGTGAAACTAAGGTCAAAACCTTAAAAAAACATTTTAATAACTATAAAAACACATCTTATGAATCTAAAAGAATTAGCTAGAAAAGCTGTCTCAACTCTCTTTTTGAGTATGCTTTGTTTGGTTGCTTTTGCCCAAACCGCAACAGGTTTGGTGAAAGACAAAACAGGCGAACCTATGATTGGTGTGAATGTACTGGTAAAAGGAACAACCAATGGTACAATCACAGATTTCGATGGTAAGTTTTCAATTCCGGATGTTCCGAGTAACGCTACTTTGGTGGTTTCCTATATCGGGTATCTTACTAAAGAGGTGAAAACCGGAAAAGACTTGGTTATTGTATTGGAAGAAGATAACAAGACTTTGGATGAAGTCGTTGTTATTGGTTATGGTACAGTAAAAAGACGTGATTTGACAGGGTCTGTCGCTTCTGTTACCGGTGAAAAATTAGCGGCTAATCCGGTTGCCAATGTTGCACAGGCTTTACAAGGACAATTGCCCGGTGTGAGTGTGACTTCACAAGACGGTCGTCCGGGTGCAGGTATGTCTATCCGCATTCGTGGAGGTGGTTCTATTACTCAGTCTAATGATCCCTTGTTTATTGTAGATGGTGTTCAAGTTAGTGGCATTGATGATATTCCTGCTGACAATATCGAAAGTATTGATGTGTTAAAGGATGCTGCTTCTACGGCTATTTATGGTGCTCGTGGTGCTAACGGTGTAATATTGGTTACTACTAAGGGAGGCAAGGATGGCCGGGTTTCCGTCAAGTATAATATGTATTATCAGATGAAGGAGAATCCAAAATTATTGGAAACTATGGATCCTTATGATTATGTATATAATACATGGGCATATATGAAGAGTCTGGGAGATTCTTATGGTGATGGAGTTGCCAGATATTTTGGATTAGGATCCAAGTACGGAAATCATTTGAATGAATATAAAAATATGACCACTCATAATTATATAAATGATTTGATGCAGACTGCGTCATCTTGGAATCATGATGTATCTTTATCTGGTGGTACAGATAAAACTAAGTTTTATTCATCAGTGAACTATATGGATGATGAAGGTATCCGTGTGAAGTCTGGTTTCCAGCGTTGGAATGCGAATTTCAAATTGACGCAAAAGATTAATAAAAAGTTAACTGCGGATTTTGACTTGCGTTATAGTGAAATAGAAGTAAATGGATCTGGTTTTGGTAATGCAACCTCTGCTTACACTTATCGTCCTGTGGATAATCCTTTGGGTGATGCTTCTTTTACTGCTGGATTTGGTCAAGGTGATACAAATATGGAAGAAACTAGTAATCCTTTGTATTACTTGAATACTGTAGATTATATAAAAAACATGTACCGTATCCGTGCAAAAGGTGCTTTAACTTGGAATGTTATTAAAGGTTTGACGGCAAAGACGGAGCTATCGTTAAATCGTAATTGGAACCAAGAAAAGACATGGAATGCAGGACAGACAGAAAAAGATAATAGTTCTGCTAAATTGAAGAAAAGTGATGGTTACGGTGTGCGTTGGGCAACTACTTTGAATTACGAAGTACAGGGGCTTGGAGATGATCATAGTTTGTCTTTCTTGGTTGGTAATGAAGTCTTGGCATCAAAATCGGATTATACTGAAATCTATGGTGTAGGGTATCCTAAAGGATTTACTATGGATGATGCGTTTGGTATGATTAATATGACTACTCCTTCATTGGGACAAGATTATTTTAAAGGTGAGATAGGTACTCCTAATCATACTTTATCTTGGTTTGGTCGTGCTAATTATTCTTATAAAGGCAAGTATCTTTTGGAAGCCAATTTCCGCGCCGATGCTTCTTCTCGCTTTGCAAAAGGCTATCGTTGGGGATATTTTCCTTCTTTCTCTGCTGGATGGCGCATTTCCGAAGAAGATTTTATGGAAAACACGCATGGCTGGTTGCAGTCACTGAAACTTAGAGGATCTTGGGGGTTGCTCGGAAACCAGGATGCCGTATCGGATGAATATTATCCTTATTTACCTACGTTATATATAGGAAAGAATTTCCCGTTTGGCGGCTCTGTTCATCAAGGTATTACGGTTGTAAGCCATAAGGTGACGACTATTTCCTGGGAAAATTCGACAAACTGGGGAATCGGCTTTGATGCAAATTTCTTGAACGAGTTTATGCTGAGTGCCGAATATTATAATCGTAAGACCTCTGACATCATTATGGATATTCCTGTTTCTGATACGTTTGGTATATCGGGGACGTATCAGGACAATAAAGGCTCTTTACGGAACAGTGGTGTGGAAGCAAGCTTTGCTTGGAATCATTCCTTCAATAAGGATTGGAGAATGGGAATCAATGCGAATTTCTCCTATAATAAGAATGAGTTGTTGGATTTGGCTGGGGTCAATGAGATTATCGATGGCTATATGATTAATCGAATCGGAGAGCCCTATCAATCTTTTTATGTATATGAAGTAGATGGGTTGTTCAAAAGCGACGAGGAGGCTGCCGCTTACGAAAAACAGTATGGCAATCCATGGTCTTTGCCTTTCAAAGGCGGCGATTTTCGGATTAAAGATGCGGATGGAGATGGAAAGTTGACAGATAAAGACCGGGTGGTGAAAGGCACGCAACAGCCTAAAACGACTTTTGGTTTGACACTGAGTGCTGGTTGGAAAAATTTTGACTTGTCGGTATTTATGCAGGGTGTGACTGGAACAAACCGTTATTTCTCAAGAGATGTCGTCGGTTCATTTATCGGGGATACTTCACATCCGAGTACGAATTGGTTGGATGCCTGGACTCCTGAAAATACAAATGCGGAATGGCCGCGTCTGTTCCTAGAGGAAAACTCGATCAGTTCTCCTCAGCGCGTGAATTCATCTTTTTGGTGTATGAACACGAATTACCTGCGTATTAAGAACGTCAATTTGGGTTATACGTTGCCGAAGAGTTGGACGAATAAGTTAGGAATAGCCAATGCGAAGATTTATTATACAGGCGAAAATCTGTTTACATTCGACAGTTTGCCGTTCAATGCTGATCCGGAGTCGCCGTCGGGAAACTTGGATGTTTATCCTATTAGCAGAAGCCATTCATTCGGTATTAATGTAACTTTTTAAATGAATTATATATGAAACTGAAAAATATATTAGGTCTTGCTGTTTGCTTGGTCGGGACAGGTATCTTTACTTCTTGTGATGATTTTTTTGATTTGAATCCGAAAGATCAGTTGACGACAAACACATCCGAGGATGTCGATGCAGCAGTAACCGCTGCCTACAATTGGTGGGTCAATAACTATGTTGGATCGAAGTTTATCTTCTACGAAGACAGCTATTCGGATATCGGCTTCAATTATACGAATGCTTCTAACATGAGAAACATGGGCAGAGGTAGCGTTTCTCCTACTGCGGCTCCGAATTATTGGAGGCAGTATGAAACGATACGTCGTTGTAATTTCGTAATTGAAAATATCGATTTGGTTCCGGCTTCAGCCATGACAGAAACGGAGAAGAATGATTTTCTGGCGCAAGTACGGGCAATTAGGGGATATAGTCATGCTTATTTGGCAACTTGGTATGGGGATGCTGTTATTATGGATTTTGTACCAGCAACGGCTGATGATGCTAAACTGCCGCGTGAACCAGAAGCAAAGGTGAAGGAGCATGCTATGAACGACTTGATGTGGAGTGCCGAACATATAGCGGAGAAACCGGCAGAAAAAGGACGCATTGCCAAAGGAACGGTCCTCTCGATGATCGCCCGCTTCAATTTGTTGTGGGGCAACTATACGGAGGCTTTGGATGCTGCCAATAAAGTAATAGCTCTGAATCAGTATGAATTAGATCCTGATTTTCTGAATATGTTTTCTATGGCCGGACAGAATTCAAAAGAAATTATTTGTACTTATGAACATGTCCAAACGACTTATGCTTATGGTGATGTGATCCGTTTCTATAATAATTCGGATGGTGGCTGGGCTTCTTTTGTGCCGACTCAAAACATGGTTGATATGTTTGAAATGGCAGATGGCAAGTTGATCGATGAAGCTGGTTCCGGTTATGACCCGGTCCATCCGTTTTTCAATCGTGATCCACGATTGAAAAATACGGTTATTTATTCCGGATTGGATTGGGTGGGGCGTAATAATGTATCCCGGGTTTTCAATACGCTCGACAAGACGCTGCCGAACGGCTCTTCGAATAAAGATTATTATACGGCGGCGGATAATGCTTCCCATACCGGTATGTTGTGGGCTAAGTATTTGTATCCCAACCAGGGACAATATTCAGCTGCAATGAATGACGATGCCTTGTGCCCGATTATCTTCCGGTATGCAGAAATATTGTTGACAAAAGCCGAATGTTTGGTCGAACTGAATCAGGATTTGCAGGAAGCTATGAACATCATCGACCGGTTACGTTTGCGCGGAGGTCATATCGCTGTTGACCGTTCTAAATATGATACACAGGCCAAAGTACGTGAACTGGTAAGGAGAGAACGTACGATAGAATTGGCTGGTGAAGGTTTCCGTTTTGAAGATATCGTTCGCTGGGACGAGTATGACCAGAGCGGAGCCAAAACCGGAAAGAAGGTGGCAGAGACTGTTATGCCGGGTGACTTGTATCGTTTGTGTGGTACTGTCGACTATGATGAACCGGATCCGGACCGTCGCGCCGTGATCGATGTGAATGCTTCTCGTGAAGACCGTTTGGTTGAAGTTCGTTATTTTGACAAGAAGCAATTCCATCTGCCTATTATGCAGGCGGAAATGGATGCGAACCCTCAATTGGTTCAGAACGATGGTTATTAATAGATGCAATAAAACTTATTTACAATGAAGTATATTAAAAAATTGATATATGTCCTTTTACTCACAGTTGCCACTCAGGTGGCAACT
>OHAW01000447.1_pt1 | contig 19627 bp, 19 predicted proteins | sample 1577221 | NCBI WGS metagenome assembly OHAW01 (sample SAMEA3879583, study PRJEB24766) | human gut metagenome | biome: human-associated habitat; feature: feces | place: USA | collected 1985/1987 | reverse complement strand
GTGAGCTTAAGCGGCTCGCCGGCAACGGTCACCTCGCGATGGCTGGGCGAGAGCACGATGTCGCCCACGCTGAGCACATCGCTCGCCTGCTTGACCATGCCGCCGCGACGCAGCAGTGCGCGGCAGCGGCTCGCAAGCTCCATGAGCGAAAACGGCTTAGTCAGGTAATCGTCGGCACCGCCATCGAGCGCCATCACCTTGTCGAGCTCGGTATCCTTGGCGGTAAGCATCATGATGGGCACCGTCGCCGTCAGGCGATCGGCACGCAGTCGACGCATAATCGCCAAGCCATCGGTATCGGGCAGCATGATGTCGAGCAGGACGGCATCGGGTACCCGTCGCGCCACGGCAGCCTTAAACTCACCGTCGCACGAAAAGCCTTCGGCCTCAATCCCCTGCTTGCGCAGTGCATAGACCGTCAAATCCCTGATGTTGTCATCGTCCTCGACGTAATAGATCATGTTGAACCCCTTTGCGGCCGGCATGACCGCATCTTAACCCTAAAGGTACCTTTACTAGATGGTATCAGCCAAAACGTCCCGTCAAATAATCCGCCGTGCGCGGATCGGTCGGATTCTTGAAGAGTTGCGCGGTGGGCGCGTGCTCCACCAGCTCACCCAGCAAAAAGAATGCGACCGAATCGGAGATACGCGCCGCCTGCTGCATATTGTGCGTCACCACGATCACCGTGTAATCCTTTTTCAGCTCCTCCATCAGGTCTTCGATCTTCAGGGTGGAGATGGGATCCAGGGCGGAGGTAGGCTCATCCATCAACAGGATATCCGGCTCCACCGCCAGGGCCCGGGCGATGCACAGCCGCTGCTGCTGGCCGCCGGAAAGGCCCAGCGCGCTCTTCCTGAGGCGGTCTTTCACCTCGTCCCAAAGGGCAGCGCCCCGCAGAGAGCTTTCCACCAGCTCGTCCAGCTCCGCCTTATTGTGGACACCATGGAGCTTGGGGCCATAGGTGATGTTGTCGTAGATGCTCATGGGAAAGGGGTTTGCCTTCTGGAAGACCATGCCAACGCGGCGGCGCAGGTCGGTCAGCTGCATCTCCTTCGAGAAAATATCCTCGCCCCGCAGCCGGACATCTCCCTCGATGCGGACATTCGGCACAAGGTCATTCATCCGGTTCAGGGTCTTCAAAAAGGTGGATTTGCCGCAGCCCGAGGGGCCGATGAGGGCCGTGATCTCTTTTTCGCCCACATCCAGCGAGATGCTCTTGAGGGCTTTGAAGTCACCGTACCAGAGGTTCAGGTTCTTGGCCGAGATGACCGGCGTATTGTTATCCATAAAATATGACCTCTTACTGTTTCTGTTTCAGCTTTATTTTTGCCAGACGGGCTGCAAGGTCGATGAGGAGCACCAACACCAGCAGCACCGCACCGATGCCCCACGCGGAGGCAAAGTCGCCGTCCTCAAAGGCCCGCAGATAGAGCAGGACCGAGAGGGTCGCGCCGTTGGAGGTGTACGCCTTGGCGATGCTGCCCGCGATGACCTCCGCCGCACCTGCGGTGAAGAGGAGGGCGGCGCTTTCGCCCACGATGCGGCCCACAGCAAGGATGCAGCCGGTGACGATGCCGTCGATGCTGCACGGGAGCACGATGGTGCGGATGATGTGCCACTTGCCTGCGCCGAGGCCCAGGGCACCCTCACGGTAGCCCTGCGGCACCGTCTTGAGCGACTCCTGCGTCGTGCGGATGATGGTGGGCAGGTTCATGACCACCAGCGTCAGACTGCCGGAGAGCAGGCAGGTCTTGAAGCCCATGGTCTGGGCGAAGACCAGCATACCCACAAGGCCGTAGATGATACTGGGGATGCCTGCCAGCGTCTCATTGGTGAACTCGATGACCTCGATGAGCTTCCGGTTGGAGGCGTACTCGGTCAGGTAGACCGCCGCGCCCACGCCCAGCGGAAGCACGATGAGCAGGGTCAGGAAGATGACATACAGGGTGTTGAGGATGGCGGGCAGGATGCCGTCGGTGCCCTTGAGGACGCTGGCGGTGGTGGAAAGGAAATTCCAGCTGATGTGGGGGATGCCCCGGATGAGCACCAGCCCGATGACGCCTGCCGTCAGGGCGATGACCAGCACCGCCGCAGCCCAGACCGCCGCCGTCAGCGCGATGTTCCACGCACGGCGGGAGGGGGAGAACTCACGTTTCATCCTTATTTCCTCCCTTCAGCACAGCGTTGAGCAGCACATTGATGGCCATGATGAAGACGAACAGCACCAGCGCGATGCTGAACAGCGCCTGTTTCTGCAGGCCGCTGGCGTAGCTCATCTCCTTCGCAATGGCCGTAGTCAGGAAGGTGACGCTGCGGAAGAGGCCGTCCGGCATATTCGGGCTGTTGCCGGCCACCATCATGACGGCCATGGCCTCGCCGATGGCGCGGCCGATGCCCAGCACGATACCGGCGGCGATGCCGCTCTTTGCCGCTGGGATGCTGATCTTGAACCATGTTTCGGTGTCCGTAGAGCCCAGCGCGAGGCTGCCCTGCTCATACTCCGGCGGGACAGCGTTGAGGGCCGTCACCGACACCGAGACGATGCTGGGCAGGATCATGATGGACAGCACCACGATGGCCGACAGCAGGCAGGCGCCCGAGGCCTTGCCGAAGGCTTTTGCCACCGCAGGCACCAACACCTGCATCCCCAGCAGACCGAACACCACGCTGGGGATGCCGCTCAGCAGCTCCACCGCCGTGACCACGACGTTCCGCACGCCGGGTGCTGCGGCCTTCGAGAGGAACACCGCTGTCAGCAGGCCCACCGGCACGCCGATGAGGGACGCGCCCAGCGTGCCGTAGATGCTGGAGAGCACAAAGGGCAGGATGCCGTACTTCGGCTCGGCGGCCGTGGAGGCCCACTCGGTGCCGAAGAGGAACTTCAGCGGGCCGATCTTCCCGATGGCGGGCAGGCCCGACAGGAACATGTAAACCGTGATGACAGCCACACAGCCCACCGCGAGGATGCCGCAGAGAAAGAAGATGGCATTCATGATGGCCTCCAGCCACTGGGCCGGAGTGCGGGGCAGCTCAAACTTTTTCATAAAAACACCTGAGCGTTCGCGCTCAAAATCACTCGTTCACCGGGACAGCGCCAGCAGTGCGGATGAGGTCGGCTGCGTCAGCGCTGGTAGCAAAGTCGAAGAAGGCCTGAGCCTGAGCAGAAAGGGTGACAGCGTCGTTGGTGACGAAGACAAAGGGACGCTGCACCTCGTAGCTGCCATCCTTGACGGTCTCCTCGCTGCACTCCACGCCGCCGACGGTCACAGCCTTGACGGTGTCACCGACAGCAGACAGGGAAGCGTAGCCGATGGCCAGAGGGTTGGCCTCCACCGCGCTGATGACAGCGCCGGTAGCGGTCAGCTCCTGTGCATACTTGCAGGAGTCCTTGACGTCCACGATGCTCTCGAAGCCGTCGCGGGTGCCGGAGCCAGCCTCACGGCCCACCAGAACGATCTCGCCGTCGTCGCCGCCGACCTCAGACCAGTTGGTGATCTCGCCGGTGAACATCTGCTTGAGCTGATCGACGGTCAGATCCTCGACCTTGCTGCTCTTGTTGACGATGATGGCGATGCCGTCCAGAGCCACGGTGGTACCGGTAACGCCGGTCTCATCTGCCTTCAGAGCACGGGAGGACAGGCCGATGTCCAGCGTCTTATCGGTCGCGCCAGTGATGCCTGCGCCGGAACCGGTGGGGTCATAGCTGACGGTGACGTCCGGCTCGATCTCGGCGAAGCCCTCGGTCAGAGCAGCGATGACGTTCTTCATGGAGGTAGAACCGCCTGTGGCCACATTGCCGGACAGGGCAGCGCCGGAAGCAGCAGACTCCGCAGTGCTGGAAACCGCTGCGGAAGAGGCAGCGGCAGAAGAAGCTGCACCGCCGCAGGCGGTCAGGGCAGCAGCAGCGGCAGCAGCGCCGCAGATGGACAGGAACGAACGACGAGTGATCTTTTTCATAACAAATATCTCCTTCGGATGGGCCGGCCCTACGTTCTGGCCGGAATGTGTTTTCCTTTTTCTTGTTCCCTGTTGTCTCTCTCGGAACGTCTTTATTGTAGCGCGCCGCCCATCCTGCTGCGACCATACCGGTGCAAAATGCAGGTAAAGCTTTGTGCTGTTGTTTTGTCCCACTGTCATCCTCTGGTAAAGTCCGTGTGGAAAACATAGCAGTTGATTTTACATTTCCGGGCAAACTGTCAAAAACAGCCGCTGACCTTTGTGCATCCCGCCCACCGGAGGGTGCAAAAAAGGCTGCTCCACCCTCCGTGAAGCAGCCTTTTACGCGGTGTTGCCTTAAAACTTTTCTTCTTCGCCGTCCGGGCGGTAGAGCTGGACGTATTTCCGCCACTTGTCCTCGCCCATGACCCGGCTGTAGCAGTCGGCCAGCGCCTTGTTGGCCTCCCCGGCCTCCATCGCGCTGTCCTCGGCGGGCAGGACCAGCACCCGGAACCATGCATCGAAGAGATGCTCGGTCCAGCCGGTGTCAGCCGCGCCGCAGCGGGCATAGAAGCCCAGACGGCGGACGGCCATCGCCCTGTCGTCCGCCTTTTCGGGGCACTCGGCCTCGATAAGGATGGCTTTTGCACCCTCCTCGTGGGCGGGCAGAGCGGCCAGCAGCTTTGCACCCACCCCCGAGCTGCGGTAGGCAGGCAGGACGGAGAAATAGTCCAGCTGGCTCACTTCGCAGCCCGCGGGCCGCACCATCAGCAGATAGGACACCAGCGTGTCCTCCGCGAACACGCCCCATGTGTGGGCCATGCCGGCGGCCTCGCTGTTCAATATCATGCTCAGCGGCTTCAGCTCGCTGGGCGGGAAGTCGCGGCGCATCTCGTCCAGATACACCCGCGTCAGCTCGTCGGCGGTGAGTTTTTTCCAAGTGAGGTTCTGGGGCTTCATATCGGGTTTCCTTTCCTATTGAATTAAAAAATGCCGCCGGGCCGGGCACTGAGGCCCGCTCCCGGCGGCGCTGCATCGGATGTTTTACAGCTGCTTGCGCAGGGCGTCGTACACGGCCTGCACATCGCCCTTGATGACCACCTGACAGGCGTTCTTGGCCGGGCGGATCACGCCCTCTGCACCTGCGGCCTTGGCCGCGGCCTCATCCACGGAGGCATAGCTGTGCACCTCGAAGCGGAGGCGGGTAGCGCAGTAGTCCATCTTGATGATGTTCTCTTTGCCGCCGAGGGCTTTCAGGAGGCCGGAGGCCATTGCCTCGCTCTCGGCTGAGGTCATGCTGGGCGTCTCCGCCCCGCCGTTCTTGTGGTCGTGGCAGTACTTGCGGCCAAAATAAAAGCAGGCCATCGCCGCCATCGCCAGAACGATCTTCACCGGCAGAGAGACCGGAAGGAAGGTGACGATGAGCGCAATGACGATGGCAGCGATCCAGCTATAAATATCCATTCCCAAAAACATACGATAATTCCTCCTTTGGGGAACACAGCGGCGGGCACTTCCGGCAGGAAGCGCCCGGGTCTGATCCGGGTACGACTCCATATTAACATACCGCCGGAAAAAAAGAAAGCCTTTTCGCACATCTTTCGTCCCGGGAGCTTGCATCCCGGGCCGGAATCGGGTACTATAAAGACAGTATATCCCGAATACACGGAAGGAGCATCCTTATGGAATGGACTGATATTCGCCTGACCGTATCCAAAGCCGACGCCGAGGCCGCCGAGGCCGTGGCCACCATGATCGCGGAGGGCGGCATCTATATCGAAGACTACAGCGACATCGAAGAGCAGGTGGAGCAGATCGCCCACGTAGACCTCATCGAGCAGGAGCTGCTGGACAAGCCCCGGGACACCGTCATCATCCATATGTATCTCGAGCCGGGGGACTCCCCGGTGGAGACGCTGGCCCTCATCGCGGCCCGGATGGAGGCCGCAGGCATCCCCTACACCTCCGAGACCGAGGGCGTAGAGCAGGAGGACTGGCAGAACGGCTGGCGCAAGTACTACCACCCGATGGACGTGGGCCAGCGCCTCGCCGTCGTGCCCTCGTGGCAGGACTACGAGACGAGCCGCGTCAAGCTCATCCTCGACCCGGGCCTCGCCTTCGGCACCGGCGGCCACGAGACGACCAACCTCTGCCTTGAGGTGCTGGACGAGCGGGTCAGGGGCGGCGAGCGGGTGCTGGACATCGGCACCGGCAGCGGCATCCTCGCCATCGCGGCCCTTAAACTGGGGGCAGCCGTGGCCGAGGGCGTGGACATCGACCCCGTGGCCGTCCGCACGGCCGGGGAAAACGCCGCCCTCAACGGCGTGGCCGACAAGCTGACCGTCCTCGTGGGCGACCTGTCCGACAAGGCCAGCGGCAAGTACGACATCATCACCGCCAACATCGTGGCCAACGCCATCATGGCGCTGGCCCCCGCCGTCCCCGGCTTGATGGCCGACGACGCCGTCTTCATCGCCAGCGGCATCATCGACAGCCGGAAGGATGAGGTCATCGCCGCGCTGGAAGCTGCCGGCCTCGCCGTGCTGGAAGTGAAGGAGAAGCGCGGCTGGGAGTGCATCGTCTGCAAGAAGGCGTAAGCCAACCTCTCAGTCAGCGCTTCGCGCTGCCAGCTCCCCTATCGAGGGGAGCCTAAGATGTAAAGGATCAAAAATATGCCGCACCGCTATTTTACCACCGAGATCTCCGACGGCACTGCCGTGCTGCGGGGGGCTGACGCCCACCATCTCTCCCGCGTCATGCGGGGGAAGCCGGGAGACACCGTCATCCTCTGCGACGGCAACGCCGTGGAATACACCGCCACCATCACCGGCTTCGGCGACGAGACGGTGGAGTTTTCCGTCGAGCCTGGCTATCCCAGCGCCGCCGAACCCACTGTGGACGTCACCCTGCTGGTGGGCTACCCCAAGCAGGACAAGCTGGAGCAGGTCATCCGCCACGGCGTCGAGCTGGGCTGTGACCACTTCATCCCCTTCTTCAGCCGGTACTGCGTGGCCGCCCCCAAGAAGGAGGAGCAGAAAAACGAGCGCTACAACCGCATCGCCTTCGAGGCCGCCAAACAGTGCGGACGGGGGGTGCTGCCGGATGTAGCCCTGCCGCTGCCCAACTTCGGCGCAGTCTGCCGCAGCCTCGGACAGTACGACCTCGTGCTCTTCTGCTACGAATGCGGCGGCGCACCCCTTCGCCGGCTGCTGGCCGAGGCAAAGCCCGCCGACGGCCAAAAGCTGAAGATCGCCGTCATCACCGGCGCAGAGGGCGGCTTTGCCGCCGAGGAAGCCGAGATGGCCGCGCAGGCCGGGGCAAAGACCGTAGGCCTCGGCCCCCGCATCCTCCGCTGCGAGACGGCCCCTCTGGCCGTCGTCTCCGCCGTCATGACCCTGACGGGAAATCTCGAATGATATGCAGCAAAAAGGGCGTCCCGCCGCGGCGGGACGCCCTTTTTCTTTATCTTGTTTCTGCATCCCGCAGGGCCTTTTTGATGGCCAGAAGGTTCTGGGGACTCATGGAGAAGCTGCGCAGGCCGAGGCGGAGATACTGGGTGGCGTTGACGGCGTTGCCGACGGCAAGGCCGCAGATCGTCACAGGGATGTCGGCCTTTTTCGCGGCGTCCACCACCATGGCGATGAGCTTTTTCATGGCCGGGCTGGCGGGGCGGTAGTAGTGCTCGGCAATGGCCAGCTCCCGGCTCACGGCGTGGGTGTACTGGGTCAGGTCGTTGGTGCCGATGACAAAAAAGCGGCAGCCGTGGGCCGTAAAATCCTCTGCCGTCAGACAGGCAGCAGGGATGCTGAGCATGACGCCGAAGGGCACATCCGGCTCGAACTCCTCCCCCCGCTCCGCGAGCTTGCGGCGGCAGTGGTCCACCACCTGCATGGCGGAATCCCAGTCCTCGATGTCCGTCACCATGGGGAACATGACCCGAAGGGGGCCTTTGGCGGCAGCCCGCATGAGAGCACAGATCTGAACTGCCATCTGGGGCAGGTTGCGCAGGCTGCTGCGGATGCCCCGCAGGCCCAGCTTGGAGGACTGGACGCCCTGATAGGCGTCCGCCATCGTGCGGTCGGCACCAAAGTCGAAGGTGCGCACCGTCACCATCTTTCCCTTGGCGGCGGCGAGGCAGGAGGTATAGAACAGATACTGCTCCTGCTCGTCCATGGCGTGGCCGGGCAGCATCATGTAGCTGCTGCGCAGCAGGCCCACGCCGGACGCTCCGGAGCTCATGGCCGTGCCCACATCCTCCGGGCCGAAGCAGTTGGCCAGAAGCTCGAACTCCTCGCCGTCCCGGGTGCGGTTGGGCAGCTCCAGCTGCGCGTTCAGCTCCTCGTTCTGGCGCTGCAGCTCGCAGATGCGGGTGATGGCGCTCTGGCGGGCGGCGGCGTCCGGGTCAAGGATGCACTCGCCCTCGGTGGCGTTCAGGATGACCTCGCGGCCATCGCAGTCCTCGAGGAAGTCCCGGCCCACCTGCGTGATGCCCGGGATGTTCAGCGAGCGGGCGATGATGGCCGCGTGGCTCTGGCCGCTGCCCTCGGCAGTGATAAGGCCGAGGATGCGCCCCGACGGGATGCTGAACAGGTCAGTGGGCATGAGCAGGTCCGACGCGATGATGACCGGGTGGTCGAGGGCCAGCCAGCTGCGGGGGCGGCGGCAGAGGATGTTGGTGATGCGCTGGGTCACGTCGAGGATGTCCACGCTCCGCAGCTGCATATAGGCGTTGTCTTTCATGGCCGAGAGCTGGGCCGCGTAGCGGCGGCCCACACGGTCCATCGCTTCGGCCGCACCCACACCGGCCCGGATCTGGAAGTTGACCTCATTCATGAAGCCCTCATCCTCCAGCATCATGCTCTGGAACAGAAAGATGGCCTGCTCGGTGGGGGCGGCGCGGTCTGCCATATCGTTCAGCTCCTTCTGAGCCAGCTGGATGGCATCTTCCAGCGCCTGCTTTTCCTGCTCGGGATGGAACGGCCCCTCGCCAAAGACCAGCGGCGGGCGCTCAAGACGGCTCACCTGCCCCAGCACAAGGCCGGGCGAGGCGGTAAAGCCTTTGTATCTCTTCATGTTTCCATTTCCTCCGGCGGCACCCTGCCGGTCAGCGCCCGGCAGACCAGTGCCTGCAAAAAGGTGTTGGGCAGCAGCGCGGCCCGCGCGGCCTGTGCCGGGCCTGCCTCGCCCTCGAACAGCGGCCCGAAGCGCGAAAGGCGCTCAAAGTCGCATTTTGCAAGAAACGCTTCTCCCAAGCTGCGGGTGGTATAGTAGGGGGCAGGGTCCACGCCCACATCCTCGGCGACGGCTTCCAGCGGGGCCAACTCGGCATCCGAGAGCTTCGCCAGCAGGAGGGCAATGTCCGCCGTCAGGGTGGAGGGGTGCTTCTCCCGCACCTCCTTCTGGACGGCCTCAAAGGCCGCATGGAATGCGGCGGCGTCCGCGCTGCTCCCGGCCCCGCTGTCCACAGCGTAGGCACAGCCGCGCAGCCGCCCAAAGGCCCGCAGGGTATCGTGATAGCCCAGCTCGATGTTCCGCCGGGCGGTGGCAGGGTCGAAGTGAAGGATGTCGCCCAGCTCCCAGTAGCTCCGGATGAGGGTCGTGGGCAGGCCGGTGCGGTTGGGGCGGGTGATGCCCACGCCCTCGAGGTCCACGCAGACCAGCTCTTCCGCCCCCATCTTCTGGGCCAGCGCCGTGGGCATATTGTCCCGGTAGCCGCCGTCCAGATAGGAAACGCCGTCGATGGTGTGGGCGCGCAGGGCCGGGAAACAGGCCGCCGAGGCCAGCAGGTAGTCTTTCACCTTTCCCTCCGGGATCTCTTCCAACGGAAGCTCCCGGGCCTTGAGCGTCTTCTGCTCCACTGTGACGAGACCCAGCCGGATGGGGCTGCGGCGGAGGGCGTCCTCGTCCAGCACCCGCTCCACGATCTCTTCCAGCGGGGTGACGTCCATGCCGCCCTGCGTCACGGCGTCCTTGAGAAAGGCGTGCAGCTCCGGCAGGGGCGCGTCCTCGGCGGGCAGCTCTATCACATCCTGACTGCGGATGGTAAGCCACATATCCCGGGCCGTCTCGTAGAGGTCGAGGGCGAACATCGCACCGTTGAGGCTGCCCACGCTGGTGCCCGTGATGATCTGGGGCCGCCAGCCCAGCTCGGCGAGCGCCCGCCAGACGCCCACCTGATAGCTGCCGCGTGCACCGCCGCCTGCCAGCACCAGCGCCCTTATGGGGGTGTTGTTCTGCGCCATATCTGCCGCCTCCTTTGATGCGTTCCGGTTTTTTCTAGATTATAGCATATTTCCCGGGAGATTTCTCTCTGTTTTTGTAACAAAAAATATGCTATAATAAACTCACTTTGCCAGAACGATTCAGGAGGACCACAGATGCACCGCAAACAATGGATATTCGACATGGACGGCACCCTCACCGACAGCATGACCGTGGTGTGGCAGGGCGCACCGCTGGAGCTGCTGCGCCGCTATGGCCGCGAGGCCCGGCCCGGCATCCACGACGTCCTTCTGAGCATGGGGATGGTGGAGGGGGCAGAGTATCTCATCCACACCTACGACCTGCCCCTCACCCTCCGGGACTACGAGCCCGCCATGCGGCAGGTCATCCGGGACCTGTATCAAAAGGTCGAGCTGAAGCCCGGCGTCCGGGAGATGCTGGCCCGGCTGAAGGCCGAGGGGGCGCGGATGTGCATCTGTTCCAACACATGGGCTGACCAGTGCGAAGAGGTCCTCACCCGGCTGGGCGTGGCGGACTATTTCGAGTTTTTCTGCACCGCACAGGGCGCGAAGAGCAAGGCCCACCCCGCCGTGTTCCATGAGGTGCTGGGCCGTCTGGGCGGCAGCTGCCCCGCCGACGCCGTCGTCTGTGAAGACGCCGTCTACGCCTCCCGTACCGCAAAGCAGTGCGGCTTCTACCTCATCGACATCGAGGATGCGTGCAGCGCCGCCGACAAGCCGGAATTGCAGCGGCTTGCAGACCAGTACATACACGACTGGACACAGCTGGACTGGGCGGAGCTTTAAGAAGCGGTTTTATCGCAAGGCAAAAATTACAGCAACATGAAAACAGCAGTGGGGAGGCCCGGAATGAGCCTCCCCACTGCTGTTTATTGAAACTGCTTTTCCAGATAATCCCGCAGCGCCGTCCGGGCCGCAGGCTCCCGTCCGCGCGGCACAGGCACCCGCGCGCCGCTCTGCATCCAGAACTCACCCGCCGCCAGCTGGGAGACTGCCGCCAGATTGACCACATAGGAACGGTGGAGCTGGACGAAGCGCTCATCTGCCAGCAGCGGCTGGGCCACCTGCGCGAAGGGGACCCGGACCGAGAGGGAGGGCACATCCTCGCCGCTGGCGAGGTGGAAATGCACCACATGGTGGGTGCACTCAAGGTACTCGATGTCCGCGAAGGGCAGCACCCGCAGCCCCGACGCCGTGGCCACCGGGATGGCCGGGCCGTACTCCGGCTCGGTGGCCCGGGCCAGCAGGGCCATCAGCTGCTCGGGCGGGACGGGCAGCAGCAAATACTGCATGGCGTCCACCCGGTAGGCGCTGTAGGCGTGGGCGGGCGTGTGGGCCAGAAAGGCCATCGGCGTCCTGCGCCCCCGGCTGCGGAGCGCCGCCGCCGCCCGCAGCGACGCAGCGGCCGCCGTGCTGGGCAGCTCGATGAGATACAGCTCGTACCGCTCCCCGGCGTCGTCCCGGGCCAGCAGGGCCTCCGGGCCGTCCAGCTGCTCGACGATGCAGGCATCGTCCCGCCGGGCATAATAGTCGAGGCACTGTCGCTCCACCCGGCTGCGGAGGACGCTGTCCGGGCTGCACACTGCGATATGGAAGATCAATTCAAAGCCCCCTTTCGGGCCTGCCGCCGGGTGCTTGCTTTTTCGGCCCGGTGGGAGTATCATTGCTGTAAAAAGCGCTATCGCAAAGATGCCGTTTTGACAGGCGCTATTTTTGAAAATTGCGATAAAAGGAGAAACTGCTATGGAAATGCCCCTCGTCAGCATCATCCTGCCGGTGTACAATGCCCAGAGCCATCTGAACCGCTGTCTTGGCAGCATCTGTGCCCAGCAGTATGAGGATCTCGAGATCATCGTCATCAACGACGGCTCCAAGGACCAGAGCCTGCCCGTCTGCGAGGAGTTCCGCAAAAAGGACAGCCGCATCCTGCTGGTGGACAAGGCCAACTCCGGCGTGTCCGACACCCGCAACCTCGGCCTCAAGCTGGCCAGCGGTAAGTACGTCCAGTTCGTGGACAGCGACGACTACATCGCCCCGGACTACACGGCCCGGCTGGTGGAGGCAGCGGAGCGGTCGGGCGCCGACCTCGTCATCTCGCCCTACACCATGGTCATCCCCGCCGGGGCATCCAAGCCCGAGCAGGTGCTGGAAAAGGTCCAGGACGACCTCGGCGTCATGCACGTTGCCCGCCCGCCGGAAACGAGGGAATACGGCTTCTTGCCCGCAGGCATCTACGACAAGGACACCTTCGCCCTCCGCCTGATGGACAAGCCCGCTTCGTATTTTTACGGCGTGCTCTGGAACAAGCTCTACCGCCGCGACCTTCTCGCGGCCCACGACATCCGCTTTACCAGCGAGATGCGCTGGGCCGAAGACCTCGTGTTCAATATGCAGTATATCCAGTACGCCGAGGTCTTTGCGTCCATCCCGCAGCCCGGCTACTACTACGTCCAGAACCCCCAGAGCATCTGCCACACCCAGATCAAGCCTGCCACCCTCGTGCAGAACAAAATTCAGGTGTTCCGCTACTACAAAGACCTCTACACCCGCCTCGGGATGTACGAGGAGGTGCGTCCTCAGCTCTACAAGTTCCTCATCGACATCGCCGAGAGCACCTATCCCTCCGGCCCCTTCAAAAAGGTCATCGACGAGGCCAAAGCCTACTGGAAAGAGCACAAGGCCGAGCTGGAGCAGAGGTCCTGACGAGAAACAAAAACGGGAGCGCCCCTGCGGGCCTCCCGCTTTTTTTGTTCTTTATGCCCCGATGGCGGCGCACTTTTTGGCCAGCCAGTCGCGCTCATCCTCGGTCAGGCGGGGAGCCAGCTTCTCGAAGACCTCGCGGTGGTAGGCGTTCAGCCAATCCAGCTCGTCGCGGCTCAGCACGCCGGGGACGATGGGGGAGGTGGCGACGGGCACGAACATCACCGGACGGAAGGCGAGGAACTCGCCGTACTGGTTGGAGGCCTTGTGATAGCACTCCAGCTCGTTCTCGATGCGGATGCCCACGACGCCGCCCTCGTAGACGCCCGGCTCATCGGTGACGATCATACCGGGCTTGAAGACGGTGGTGTTGCGGCCGTTCAGGGCGTGGGGGCCTTCGTGGACGTTGCCCACATGGCTGACGCTGTGGCCGGTGCCGCAGCGGTAGTTGATGAGGTGGCGCCACAGCGGCTCGCGGGCGATGGTGTCCAGCATATGGCCGTCGCAGTAGTCCAGCCAGACAGCCCGGGCGATGTCGATGTGGCACTGGAGCGTCCAAGTGTAGAACAGCCGCTCGTCCTCGGTCAGCTCGCCCAGCGGGTAGGTGCGGGTGATGTCGGTGGTGCCGTCCATGTAGGTCGCGCCGCTGTCCACCAGCAGGAAGCCCTTCTTCTCCAGCTTTGCGTGATCTTCCTCGGTGGCGTGGTAGTGCATCATGGCGGCGTTCGGGCCGTAGGCGGCGATGGTGCCGAAGCTCTCGGTCAGGAACTTGTCCTGTGCGCTGCGGTACTTGTGGAGGATCTCGTCGATGGTCAGCTCGGTCAGCTCCTCGCCGGCAGCCAGACGGTTCTCCAGCTCGATCTGGAAGCGCACCATGGCCACGCCGTCCCGGAGGTGGGCCTCGCGGGTGTGGGCCAGCTCGACTTCGTTCTTGACGCCCTTCATGGGCAGCAGGGGGTCGGCCTCATCCTTGACGGTGAGGACCGGGTTGGCCTCCAGCGTCTGATAGACAGCATAGTTGACGGAGGCGGGGTCGGCCAGCACGGTCTGGGTCTCGGTCTGGGCGGCGAGGAAGGAGAGCACATCGTCGTACTCTGCCAGCTCGACGCCGTTCTCCTTCAGCTCAGCCGCTGCCTCCGCGCTGACGCGGGCGGTGTTGATGAAGAGAGTCGCCTTGTCCGGGGTAACGTAGCAATAGGCCATGGCATAGGGGGTGCACTGGATGTCCATGGCGCGGAGGTTGAGCAGCCATGCAAGGTTGTCCAGCTTGCCCACGAGCTGTGCGGTGCAGCCCAGCTCAGAGAGCTTCGCACGCAGCTGGCCCAGCTTTTCAGCGGGGGAGAAGCCTGCATATTCCTTCGGCAGGATCCACGCCGGGGTAGCAGGCAGGGCGGGACGGCCCTCCGTCCACAGCTCGTCCTCGAGGTTCAGCAGCTTGATGGTGCCCTTCTTGGCGTCCAGCTCTTTTTGCAGGCTGCGCACCAGACCGCAGGAGGCCGTCAGGCCGCAGAGGCCCAGCTTGCCGCCCTCGGGCAGGACTTTGGCGCAGTACTGCTCGGCGGTGGGCACATCCGGCTCACCCATCCGCATCAGCTGGATCTCAGTACCTGCAATTTCCTTCTCGGCCTGCACAAAGTAGCGGCCATCCGCCCAGACGGCGCTCTCGGTCATGGTCACGACGAAGTTGGAGTTCTCGCCGTGGAAACCGGAGAAGTAGGTCAGGGCGGTGTAGTGGTCCGGCATATACTCGCTGGCGTGCGGGTCGCCCACCGGAATGAGGTAGACGTCCACACCATTTGCCTTCATGGCCGCGCGCAGGGCGGCCAGACGCTCAGGAACGGTATTCATGCTCATATCAAAAAAGCCTTCTTTCTTTGTTCTGCCGGAAAAACGCCCGGCGGCGATGATCTGCCGGGTCTATTGTATCATTCTGCGCCACAGAATGCAATTCGTGGCGGCGTTTTGACCATCCGGGCATCCTTCTTCCCGGATGGAGGCGTCTTCCGGCTCATGGAAGAGCTGAGCTGACCCGAAAACGCAAGCAAATTGCAAAAAATGTTACAATTTTCTCATCAAAAAGGCCAGTTTGCCATTGACAGCCTTGTTATAATAGGAGTGTAGGAATTTTTCCGGGTCAGCACTCAGCGCCCCGGATTGCTTGTAAGGCCCGAAGGGCCTGCTGGGCAGCGCCTTTTGCGGGCGGCTGCATAAAAGAAAGAGGCATTTCGAATATGACCAAGATCGACATTTTCTCCGGCTTCCTTGGTGCCGGTAAGACCACTCTGATCAAGAAGCTCATCAAGGAGTCCTTTGCAGGCCAGAAGGTCGTGCTCATCGAGAACGAGTTCGGCGAGATCGGCATCGACGGCGGCTTCCTGAAGGAGTCCGGCATCCAGATCAACGAGCTGAACGCCGGCTGCATCTGCTGCTCTCTGGTGGGCGATTTCCGCGCCGCACTCCAGCAGGTGGTGGAGCAGTACCACCCCGACCGCATCGTCATCGAGCCGTCCGGCGTCGGCAAGCTGTCTGACGTGACCCGCGCTGTCGAGGGCGTGGCCGAGCATCTGGACGTCCAGCTCAGCAGCTTTGTCACCGTGGCCGATGTCAACAAGGTCAAGATGTATATGAAGAACTTCGGCGAGTTCTACGACGACCAGATCAGCCACGCAAGCTGCATCATCCTCAGCCGCACCCAGACCGCCTCTGAGGAGAAGATCGCCGCCGCTGTGGCCCTGCTGCGTGAGAAGAACCCCACCGCCACCATCGTCACCACCGCATGGGACGCTCTGACCGGTGAGCAGATCCTGAAGGCCATGTCCACCAAGAACGACTTCAAGGCCGAGCTGATCGCCATGGCGGCCAAGGCCAACGAGGAGCACGCCCACGAGGACAATGAGGAAGAGCATCATCACCACCATCATCATTACGATGAGAACGGCGTCTGCACCTGCGGCCATCATCACGATGAGGATGACGACGATGATGAGGATGAGGAGCACGAGCACCATCATCACCACGACCATGATGACGATGACCACGACGGGCACTGCTGCTGCGGTCATCATCACGACCACGACGAGGACGATGATGAGGACGAGCATGAGCATCACCACCACGACCACGATGACCACGACGGTCATTGCTGCTGCGGCCACCATCACCATCATCACGACCATGACGCCGACGAGGTCTTCACCAGCTGGGGCGTCGAGACGGCCAAGAAATTCTCCAAGGCGGACATCGAGCACGCCCTCACCGAGCTGGACACCGGCAATTACGGCATGATCCTCCGCTCCAAGGGCATCGTGGACGGCGGCGCCGACGGCTGGCTGGAGTTCGACTATGTTCCCGGCGAGTGGGAAGTCCGCGCACGCGGCGCAGATGTCGGCGGCAAGCTGGTGGTCATCGGCTCCAAGCTGGATGAAAAGGCCATCGCAGCACTGTTCGGCTGCTGATATTGGCCCTGAAAGGATAAACGATTATGGCAAATGAGATCCCGGTATACCTGTTTGTGGGCTTCCTCGAGAGCGGCAAGACCAAGTTCATTCAGGAGACCTTTGAAGACCCCAACTTCGACTCCGGCGACAAGACCCTTCTGCTGGTCTGCGAGGAGGGCGAAGAGGAATATAATCAGAAGAAGTTCGCCTTCCCCGGCGTGACCCTCTACAACCTCGAGGACAAGGCTGAGCTGAACCCCCAGAACCTCGCCAAGCTGGCCAAGGAGGCCGATGCAGGCCGCGTGGTCATCGAGTACAACGGTATGTGGATGCTGCAGGATCTGGCAAACAACCTGCCCGAGAACTGGATCGTCTACCAGTGCATCGCCACCGCCGACGGCACCACCGCCCTGACCTACGCCCGCGACAACTCCATGCGCGCGCTGATGCTGGACAAGATCGCCCGCAGCGAGCTGATCGTCTTCAACCGCGCCGAAGCCGTCAACAACGACGCTGCCCGTCAGGAGCTGCACAAGCTGGTGCGTCAGGCCTCCCGCAAGTGCGACATCGCCTATGAGTTCAAGGACGGCAGCGTGGCCTACGACGACATCCCCGACCCGCTGCCCTTTGACATCAACGCCCCGGTCATCGACATCCCGGACGAGGATTTCGGCATCTGGTATATGGACTGTCAGGACGAGCCGCAGAAGTACACGGGCAAGACCGTCAAGTTCCTCGCGCAGGTCTGCCAGACCAACCGCGCCGGCAAGAACAGCTTCGTGCCCGGTCGGTTCGCCATGACTTGCTGCGTGCAGGACATCCAGTTCGTGGGCTTCCCCTGCAGCTACGACGGCTACAAGGCCCTCGAGCAGCGGGCTTGGGTCAAGGTAACGGCCAAGGTGGGCTACAAGTTCCACAACATCTACCGCGGCAAAGGCCCGGTGCTCACTGCTCTGTCGGTGGAACCTGCCGAGAAGCCGCTGAACGACGTGGTCACGTTCTCTTAAATCACCACACTGCCAAGGAGGTCATGACATGAAAGCAATCTTCCGCATTCTGGGCACTGCCGCCGCTGTGGCGGCTACTGGTGCTGCCATCGTCATCATGGACAAGTTCCTGAACGAGAAGGCCGCTCCTTTCATCGAATCCGTCGAGTTTCCCGAGGACGCCGAGCAGGACGATGCAGAGGCCGCCAAGACCGCCGAGGCATACGCTGAGGGTGAAGCCAAGGCAGAGGCCGAAGCCGCCGCACCGGCGGAAGAGGCCTCTCCCGCCGAAACGCCTGCCGCACCAAAGGCAGAGGCCGAAGAACCTGCGGCACCGGCCAGCCCGGACGAGGAGCGCCCGGTCTATGACCCCGAGGCCCCGAACCCGAACCCCGTAGAGGCCGGCCCCGCCGTCGCCCCCAAGGACGAAAGCGGCAAATTCGACCCTACCAAAATCGCTGAGGCTTCTGATTTCGGCGACTGGGAAGAGCAGGGGTGTAAAGGGTAAACCTCTTAGATAATAAAAATGCCATCGCGCTTTGAGAGCACGATGGCATTTTTTATTCCCCATGGGCTATTTTCAGCAATTTATCCTTATCCGTCACTGTCACCCCGCCGCGGTAGAGCTTCACGATGCCCTCACCGGCGAAGTATTTGAGCAGGCGGCTCACCACCTCACGGGCAGAGCCCATGTACTTTGCCATCTGATCCTGCGTCAGGCGGACGTCCTCGCCGCCGGTCTTGGCAAGCTCGTCCGCGAGGAAGATGGCCAGCCGCCGGTCAGCGCTCATGAAGAGGATCTGCTGCATGGTCCACATGGTGTCGGAGAAGCGCTCGGCCGTCATCTGGTAGGCGAAGCACCGCACCTCCACGTTCTGCTGCATCAGGCTGCGGAAGACGCCTGCGCTGATGCAGTAAGCCTCGGTGTCCTCCTCGGCGTCGATATAGAGGTCGAAGTTCACCGAATCCATCACGCAGGAGGCCGAGAGGATACATATCTCGCCGCCGAAGAGGCGGTAGAGGGTCACATCCCGGCCATCGTCGGAGAGCAGGTAGGCCCGGAACTGGCCGGTGCGCAGCAGCAGGATGCCCACGCAGTTCTCCACCGGGCTGTGGACGCGCTCACCCCTGCGGTAACGCACAGGTCGTGTCGCTCGGCAGAGCAGCTCCTGCTGGTCGGCGGTCAGCTTGTCCCAGAATGGGAAGGCGCAGGCGAGGCACTGGCGGTGCTCACCGCATCGGGGGATGGGAAGGACTTCCGGCATCTTGGCTCACTCCTTTCGCAGGGCCTTGGCGGCTTCGGTGCCCGCCAGCGCGCCCTCATAGACGGCCTTTGCCACCTGCAAAAGCCCTCCGGTGCAGTCTCCGGCGGCGTAGAGGCCGGGAACGGTGGTCTGCATCTTCCCGTCGGTGACGATGCGGTTATTTTCCACTGCCGCGCCGATCTTCCGGGCCAGCGCCGTGCTGCCCGCAACGCCCAGCGCGATGAACACACCCGCCAGCTCCACGACCTCGCCGCCCGCCAGCTGGACGCCGGTGACTTTCTGCTCGCCGAGGACAGCGTCGATCTTTTCGGGCCGGACGGTCACTTCCGGCGGGAACTGGGCCGTCAGCGGCGCACCGTTCAGCAGGAGGGTGACGCTGGACGCCACCGGCAGAAGGGCCTGCACCTCGTGGAGGGCGTATTCGCCGCTGCCCACTACCGCCACGTCTCTGCCGCGATAGAAAAAGGCGTCACAGGTGGCGCAGTAGCTGACGCCGTGGCCCTCAAGACCTGCCAGCCCCGGGATGCGGGGCACGGCCCGGGCTGCACCGGTGGCGAGGATGACAGCATCCGCCGGGTAATCTCCGTCGAGCGTCTCCACCGTGAGTTTATCGGTATAGGTCAGGCCCACGGCCTCGGTGGCGACGAACTTGACGCCCACCGCCTTGGCCCCCTCGATGCCCTGCCGCTCCAGCTCGGCACCGGAGATGGGAGCGGCGAAGCCGTAGTAATTCTGGATCCCCTCGGCGCGGTCGAGCGCACCCGGCCCCCGGGTGAGGACGGTGGTGTCCACCCCGGCGCGGGCGGTATACAGCGCAGCAGACACTCCCGCCGGGCCGGAGCCAATGATGACGATGTTGGACATAGTGGGCCTCCTTATACTTCTTGTATCATCAAATCCATGCATTTTCGCTATTTGCTGGAACGCGGCGCTTGGTTGCAGCAGGTCTAAGTTTTCTTTAAGTGGGATCACGCGCTGGTAGCGCGGGGGATGTTTTTTCTTGCGGTCAAGCGGCTTGCGCTCCGCGCGGGCCAGAGGCAGGGAGGGGTGTTTCGACT
>OHAW01000435.1_pt1 | contig 19924 bp, 16 predicted proteins | sample 1577221 | NCBI WGS metagenome assembly OHAW01 (sample SAMEA3879583, study PRJEB24766) | human gut metagenome | biome: human-associated habitat; feature: feces | place: USA | collected 1985/1987 | reverse complement strand
TACACGGATCTGCTCAGCTTCAAAGCTGTGATGCAGAGTGATGTACGGGTTTTCCCAATCACCCAGAACGCCCAGACGTTTGAAGTCTTCGCGTTGGATATCAACCCATTGCAAAGCGAAGTCGTGGCATTTGCGGCGCAGAGTCAGCGGATCCAGCTCATTGCGATTCAGGCCCAGCTCTTTGATAGCAGCGTGCTCAATCGGCATGCCGTGGGTATCCCAGCCGGGAACATACGGGGTATCGAAGCCGCGAGCATATTTGTATTTCATGATGATATCTTTTAAGATTTTGTTCAGGGCATGACCCATGTGGATTTTGCCGTTTGCATACGGAGGGCCGTCATGCAGAACAAATTTCTTGTGGCCTGCATGCAGAGCCTGCTTTTTGCCATAAATATCGTTTTCTTCCCAGAATTTCAGAAAATCAGGTTCGCGTTGCGGCAGACCGGCACGCATAGGGAACTCTGTTTCGGGCAGATTCAGTGTTTTACCATAGTCCATTACTAATAACCTCCAATTTTATTAAACAAAAAATTTAACAATATAAAAAAGCTTCGTCCCTCAGATAAGGGACGAAGCTGTAGACTAACAACGATTAATACGCATGCGTATCATGCATCATTATCAAACGTGTACTCCGTGGTACCACCCTCATGACGACAGCCTTTGCTGCACGCCACTCGTGTGCGCAATATCGGGCGCTCCCGTATGCAGCTACTCAGGTTCGCCGCATCCGCTCCAAAGTGATTTTCACCTGCTTTACTTCGTCCGGGCTTGCACCATACCCCGGCTCGCTTAACCTGCGCCGCAAGCTACTGTCTTTTTCATCGCGTTAGCAAATATCAATAAACGCTAATATTATACATTAGCTGTAGCAAGAAGTCAATGAGTTTTTCTTGCTTCTCAAATTTACTCTTTAGTAGCCATTTTTTCTATATCCGTAAAATCAATATAGAGTTTTTTATTCTTATATCCGTAAGAAGTTGTCAAATCTACTATTTTTTTACTATAATCACCACTCACCAGCTTGCCGGAAAAAACTACAACGTCGCCACTTTTCAAAGGCATAATCTTTTTATAAAGCTCGCTGTCGGCAGGGATTAACATTTCATCTGCGGCATATCTTTTTGTTTCAACAGCATATTCCGCTTCAGGAAAATCACAGCTTAGCCTTACATAAGCAGCCATCCCAGATTTTTCCGATTCAATTCTATCAACCTTGGCACACCATTTTTTCACATAACCGTCTTTAAAAAATTCATTGAATTCCTTTTCGTATGATTTATTGAATTCCGCTTTCTCAAGCTCTGTCATGTATTTTTTCTCGTTTTGATTATAGCGGGCCTGTATTTCATTGAACTTTTTCTGGCTGGGAATACTTTCAGCAACTACACTATTTGCGATTTTTGAAAAAGAGTCACCAGATTTTCCTCTGTCTAAATTAATGTCCAAAACTGTAACAAAAACTCCCAGCACCATAAGAAGAAAAATAGAAACTATAGCTTTTGCAAATATTCCGTGATACCGCCACAGCAAATATAATCCTACCGGCCAGAAGATAAAAAGCATTAAAACAGCAAACCAGCCCTGTTCCCAAAATTTACTTTCCCGCTTTACCTCAGTTGCTTCTTCACGAACCGCTCTTCCGCAACCGGAACAATAATTGGCGTTATCCGGTATCGTTTGTCCACAGTACTTGCATTGCATAATAATCCGCTCCTCATCATCCATGTATATGTTATTACAACAACATAAAATCCTAAAAACAAGCTAATGATACGCCCTAAGCTCTTTGCCTTTAATCACCTTTATCTTAACATTCTTTAGGATAATTAGCAACAATACTTCCGCTCTCCCCCACGCCCATACTTATTGGCTACAGTATAAAATTCCCCCTATACCCCACGCCCTACTTCTACCGTACTTTACGTCTATCCTTTAGGTATTACTCTAAAGAACAAGGTTACTACTAGCTTACGCTAGTAGCTATTATCAACGCAGAAGAAAAAGCGAGAAAGAAAACCAACAAAAGAAAGAACGAAAAAGAAGATTCACTCTTATACTCGGGAAAAACGAAGCAAAATTATTACACTGTTTAAGAAAAAATTTTAAAATTTATTTTTTCAGGTGTAATAAATTTCATCGCGAAAAGACGAGTAATAGAGTGAGAACACAAAAACAACCGCTTAAGCGCTTTTCCCCAAGCACCCAAGCGGTCATTCACAGCCTTATTCACTTCTCGTACTTAAACTCAAACACGCCAAAGCCTTTTCCCTGCGTCAGATGACTAACGTCATTCAAGCGGAAAACAGCATGCTCATGCCATTTGTTAATCCCCAGAACAGTTACGCTGGCAGGCTGCACATCAACCGAAAAGTTAAACGCCGCCACCTGCTGCATATCCATTCCCAGCCAACGGAAAATAATATTCTGAATCGTGCCCTTATGCGCAACAATCAGCAGATTTTCCTTATCGACATCCGCACAATGCCACAGGCCGTGTACATTACGGCGATAAAATTCATTGCGCGTTTCACCGCCGGGATAGTTGCGGTGATCCAGCTCCTGCTCGGAAGCAGGCTTGCAAAAATGCTTCTTGGCCTCCTCCTCGGTCATGCCGGCAGCAATGCCGTTATTCTTTTCTCTCAGGAATCGGCAATGCTCTATTTCGCCCTTAAAGCCAAGCTTCTCGGCAATAATCTGCGCCGATGCGGAAGCGCGCTGCAAATCACTTGCCAGAATCCGCAGCTTGCAATTACGTCCGGCAAAATCCTTCGCCAGCTTTACCGCAGCAGCCTTTATTTGCGCCCTTCCCTTTTCGGTCAGCTGCGAATCCGTCCAGCCGCCGGTCAATCTTTGCGTGTGATGCGTTGCTTCACCATGCCTCACTAAAATAATCATCATTCAGCCTCCGACTATTCTTCGTTATGACTGGCATAGTTTTTGAGCAGCTCAACCTGCGTTTCCAACAGATGCAGCATATTTTTTCGATGCAGCGCCGCCTTTTTCACCTGCTCGTTATAAGCCTGTTCGGCCATAGCAACCTTAGCATCAGCCTCAAAAATAATTTTACGGCTGCGTTCCTCTGCATCTCCCACCAGTTTACGATATTTAGTATTTGCATCCAGCATCATTCTGCCGGCTTCGCTGCGAGCATCCTCCAGCAGCTTGTTAGCCTCACTGGCAGCGCTGTTGGCGCGTTTTTTGCAGACATCCTCGGTAGTAATGCGCAGTTTATCGGCATCTACCTCAGCACTTCTGCGCAGCTTTTCGGCATAGGACTTAGCTTCTTCACGCAGCTTATTGCATTCAGCCATCGCTGCCTGCAGCATGTTATCGGTTTTGTTCTTCGTCTGATTATACAAATCCTCGGCATGCGCCATGGTATCGTCGTGCAGCTTCTGCGCCGCAGCCTTCGCTTCGCTCAGCTGCTGCTCGCACTTCACTGCCGTTTCCTTCTCCAGCAGCGCCGCCTTCTTTTCGCTGGCGTTCTTCACCTCGTCAGCAGTTTCCTGCGCCACAGCCAGAGTGCTCTGCATGGTAGCCTCCATCTGCTGATAATATTCCAGCTTGGAGCTGACGCGCTCGATAGTTTCCTTCTGCTCCAGATTATCCAGATAAAGGTATTCGTATTCCTTAATCAGCTTGGCAAGAAACTTGTCTACCTCTTCTACCTCATAGCCACGAAAACCCTTGGTAAAAGTTTTTTTCTTTAAATCCTCCGGATTAAGCATGGTTTATCCTCCTAGATATAACGCTTCAGCGTTACGCTGATGCGTCCTTTTTTAGTAGTGCCGCGGATTTCCTCTATCTCTACTCGTCCACGGCCGCGGAAGGAAATTACATCGCCTTCGTTCACCGGTTGTGCTGCCTTCTTGGCTTCTTTCCAGTTAACCTTGACATTCAGGCTTTTGATTTCATCCGCCATACGGCTGCGGCTTACGCCATAGCCTGCCGCTGCCACGGCATCAAGGCGCAAATCAGCGACTGTCGCGTTAATCAGCTTAACCTTTTCTTCCTTCTGCAGCAATTCCTCGCGGGGAATTTCCGTAAGCGTTACCGGCGCAGAACCGATCTGCGTCAGATTACCGGTAAGATAATTTATCAGCGATTTTTCTACTACGAACTGCGCTCCCTCGGGCACAAAAACGATATCGCCCAAGGCCTCGCGCTTGCAGCCCGTGCCCATAAACGCACCCAGAATATCGCGATGCGACAAATCATAATAGCGCTTATCCCAGGCCGCCAGAAAATAGGCCATTCCGAAATCCGGCTGACCGTAAAAATCATCGGCAACAAAGGCAGCCTTCACCCTTTCGGCATTACTGAAGCCGCCGTCGCTTTCCAGACGCACATTTTCGTAGTTCGCCGCAATAATTTCCGCAACGTTATAGGCATGAGGATCAAGAAACTCGCTCACACGGAACTTGCGTGATTTATTGGCGCCCTCGGCCAAGTCCAGCAGCTTGGCCGCCAGCTGTTCGTCACCGCCGGCTTTAAAGTAACGCAGAATTTTTTCTCTGTCTGCCATAAATTATTTCCCCTGTAATTCCTTATCTCTTTGCAGCACTGCCTGCACCGCATCATAAAAAGCACCGCGCACGCCATGGTTTTCCAAAGCATGGATGCCGGCAATAGTCGTGCCGCCGGGACTTGTTACCTGGTCGCGCAGCTGTGCCGGATGCAGGCCGCTTTCTACGCACAGCTTGCCGCTGCCTGCCATTGTCTGTGCAGCCAGCTTGATAGCCAGCGCACGCGGCAGACCGGCACGCACGCCTGCGTCAGCCAGTGCATCAATAATCACAAAGCAATAGCCCGGTCCGCAGCCGGAAATAGCGGTAATCGCCTGCAATGCTTTTTCATCTACAAATTCTATTTCGCCGCAGCTGCTGAAAATTGCTGCCGCAGTCTGCTTCATCGGCTCGGTTACCGCCTCATCGCAGCAGATGGCAGTCATGCCGGCGCCTGCTGCCAACGGAGTGTTCGGCATCGTGCGGACTACCGGGAACCCCGGAGCATAGGCATGCAGCTGCTCCAGCGTAACACTGCCCATGATAGAAAGTACCCAGGCATCCTTTTTCATCGCAGCTATCAGCTCGGGCACCAGCGCCACCGGTGCTACCTGAGGCTTAACGGCAAAGATTACCAGGTCAGCATCCTTTACTGCCTCTTTATTATCCGTAGTAACATTTACGCCAAAGGCTTCATGCAGAGTGCGCGCATGTGCCTCAGTCGGCTCGCCTACGGTAATCAATTCCGGCGCAATCAGGCCGCCGCCGATAATTCCCTTGATAATGGCTTTGGCCATAGCACCGCCGCCGATAAATGCAATCTTCTTTACTGCTATTTGTCCCATGGATTATTTCCCCTCTCGTCAAGCTCGTGCTCTTCGCCCGCATCTATATCTACGTTTTTCGGGGCGCAGATAACAATATTGCGGCCCAGCTTTTTCATGCTGCCGCCGATAGCATAAACAGTACCGCTGATAAAATCGGTCATACGCTTGGCAACAACATTATCTGTCTTATCGTAATTAACAACTACAGCCTGATTATCACGCAGATAATCGGCAATCTTAGGAGAATCATTGAAATCTACAGGCTCCAGCAGTACAACTGTCATAAGCTTGTCGGCAATAGGCAGGTTAATGGTTTTGCTGCCCATTTTTTCATTTTTAACCGGCTCCGGCTTTGCTGCCGAACCTTTGAAGTTCAAAATGGATTTGCGTTCACGCTTAGGCTCCTCTGCCGGTGCTGCAGCGGCAGGCTCCTTGCTGCCGAAGAAACGCTTCTTGGGTTTAGCCGGCTCCTGCTCGGTCTTGGCAGGCTTTTGCTCTACTTCTTCCTCGATGATTTCTTCCTCGTCATAAAGACTTAATGCATTCATGATTTTATCAATAATATTCATTACGTCACCAACCTTATCTATGTCTTAAAATTTCAGGCTATAATCACGCTGCCCGAACAAGGCTGTGCCCACACGCACAATATTCGCTCCCTCTTCAATCGCAACTGTGTAATCGTTGCTCATACCCATAGACAGAATATCTGCCTGCGGATACTGTTGCTTTAAGCGGGCAAACGCACGGTAGCCTGCCGCAAATACAGGTCTTGTCTGCTCAATATCCTCGCATTTTGGGGCAATAACCATCAGTCCGCGCAGACGCACATGCTTGTATTCGGGCAGCTTCGGCAGCAGCGCCAGATAATCCTCTTTATCCAAGCCGGACTTCTGCTCCTCATGGGCAATATTCAGCTGCAAAAGAATATCCTGCACCTTACCGATGCGTTCTGCCTCCTTATCAACCGCAGCCAGCAAATGCTCGCTGTCTACCGACTCAATAAGATCAAACAAGGCAACAGCCTGGCGCGCCTTATTCGTCTGCAAATGACCGATAAGATGCCAGTAGCCGTGTTTGCCCAAGGCCTCCTGCTTATGCTTGGCCTCCTGCACGCGGTTTTCGCCTACGTTGGCAATGCCCAAGGCTTCGATATCTGTAATAATTTCTGGCGGATGGTTTTTCGTCACCGCCACCAGCGTTACCTTATCTCCTGTGAGCAGGTCTTTATTTTTACGCTTGTCCAAAGCAGACGCTATCTGCTCCTGAACCTGCTTTAAATTATCAGCTAACAATGTATTTGCCCCCCAATTCTCAGCAAAATGATTTGTGGCAAAGATTCTGCTTTTTATTATGCTTTAAAAGCTCTTTATCTTTATATTTTAGCATACGTGTAAACCATTGTCACGAATAAAAACAACAAAGAGCTGCCGCACAAAAGTGCAGCAGCTCTCAATAAATTTATCTTCGTTATAATAGCTATTCTATTAGTATAACAGCTTGTTGGCAATAACCAGACGTTGGATTTGGTTGGTACCTTCGTAGATTTGCATGATTTTAGCGTCACGCATCATCTTTTCTACAGGGTACTCTTTGGTGTAGCCATAGCCGCCCATTACCTGAACAGCGTCGGTGGTTACTTGCATAGCAACGTCAGCGGCATAGCATTTAGCCATAGCAGCCTCTTTGGAGAATTCCATGCCCTGGTCACGCATCCAGCAAGCCTTTTGAACCATGAGGCGAGCGGTTTCAACCTTCATAGCCATGTCAGCCAGCATGCCTTGAACCATTTGGAAGGAAGCAATCGGTTGGCCGAACTGACGGCGCTCTTTAGCATATTTAACAGCGCAATCCAGAGCAGCCTGAGCGATACCTACGGAAACAGCGCCAACGAACGGACGAGCGCTGTCTAAGGTGTTCATAGCAATACGGAAGCCTTCGCCTTCGCGGCCTACGCGATAGGACTCAGGAATAACAACGTCTTGCAGAACCAGCTCGGTAGTATTGGAAGGACGGATGCCCATTTTGTTTTCTTTCTTGCCAACGGAGAAGCCCGGGGTGTCTTTCGGAACGATGAAAGCAGTCAAACCACGGATACCGCCGGTTTTACGGGTGTTAGCGAATACCAGGAAGATTTCTGCCAGACCACCGTTGGTGATGAACATTTTGGTACCGTTCAGAGTGTAGGTACCTTCTTCCTTGTTGCGTACAGCGCGGGTAGAAACGCCGCCTGCATCACTGCCTGCACCGGGCTCGGTCAGTGCGAAAGCAGCCAGACCGCCGTTGTTCAGGATATCGCAATACATTTTCTTTTGTTCGTCGGAGCCTGCCAGCAGAACAGGTACAGTTGCCAGGCTGTTGGCAGCCAAAGAGGTTGCAACACCTGCGCAGCCTTTGCCCAGCTCTTCATAAATAGTAGCAACAGAAATGCTGTCCAGGCCGGGGCCATCTAATTCTTCCGGAACAATAACGTTCAGCAAGCCCATTTCGTTAGCCTTGTCAATCAGGCCGTCACGCATATGGTTTTCTGCATCCATTTCAGCAGCATAAGGAGTAATTTCTTTTTCAACAAACTCCCTTACCATTTCCTGTAATTCTAATTGTTCCTCGTTTAATGCAAAATCCATCATATCCTCCTTGATATCAAGCGGTCTTCCGCGTCATTTCCCTTCCAAATAAACTCAGGCAAGCTCACCATTTGGCGGGTATTTCTTTAAATCTGTCGACGACAAACATTGTTGTTAAAATCGTCCCAATTAAATTCTTTTTGCTGTCAGTCATTTCAGCCTCGATAACCATCGTAGAATGTCCGGAATGCTTAATATGGCTTCGTACCGTTAAGGTAGTCGGCTCATGGACACCTTTGATAAAATTCATGCTGAAATTAAGAGTTGCCACTACAGCGCCCACGCTTGCACCGGTAACACCCAGAACGGAGTCTGCCAAGGCCAACATCACTCCGCCGTGACAAATGTCACGATGATTAAAATGCTTCGCCGGATCAACGTCAATGCTGACTTCAGCACTGCCACACTTTATCTCACCAATATGCACACCGAATTGAGTCATAAAATGATTATCCGTGTACATCTGGCGAATATAGGCAGGAACATCCTTGACCTGCTCCACAGCTATCATCGCCTTTCTTCGGACAGCAGAAAATATTACTGTCAATATATCTTTGATATTTTACCACAAAACAGCGCTTAACTCAACAGTTTCATGCAAAAAAATAAGCTGAAAGGAAAGTTTTAGGGATAATTTTTTCAATAATCGCACTTTGGTATAAGCGCGAAACAAAATGGCTGCCGCACTTTGAGTACAGCAGCCATGCAAGAAGCAGATAAATTAATCGATAATATTTTGCTTGTAATCGTGATACAGAGTCTTGAGCTCTTCCATAGTTGTTCCCATCTCAACTTTAAGCTTGGAAACAGTATCGTAGTCGCCTTCGGCAACAGCTCTGCGGATAGCAGTGAAGATGCTCTTCTCTTCGAAGGAATCCTTAGCCAGCTTAGCGCGCAGGTTCTGGATTTTACGCCACATTGCCAGGTCGCAGTCGGTGCAGGTTTCCTGGTTGTGCAAGCGCTTCATATCGATAACAGCCTGATAATTTTCCGGAATCAGACGAGTCAAAAGCTCGGTTTTCCAACGAATCAGCGCACCCTGCATGAAGGAGTCGATATATTCCTTCTTCAGGATATTGCCTTGGGTGAGCACGGCAACCTTTTCCGGATATTTTTCGAAGGCGCAGAGATTTTCCCAAACGGTAGCAGGCGGTTCACCGAACAGCTTGCTGCGTTCTTCCGCAGTGAAATCTTCGAATACGTCTTCCTCAGTGCGGTATTGACGGTCGGTATCCAGATAGAAGCCCTCTTCGCCGGCCTTCTTGGAAATTTCTTTTTCCAGAGCCTTCAGGTCCTTGCCGGATTCTACGCAAGCCTTAATGCCGTCGAGGCAGGACAGGTAGAAGGCTGCAATGGCAATGTAGGTATTGGTGTACGGGTTCGGAGAACGCATTTCGATACGGGTAGCTTTATCGTTGTCCAGATCGCGGATCAGGCCTGCAAGAATGGTTCTGTTACGGGACGGGTTATCCGGGCTCAGGCCAAGGCTGGTAACGATGCAGACAGGAGCTTCAAAGCCGGGTTTCAGACGGTTCAGAGAGTCAATGGTGCAGGAGATAAACGGATTGGTTACCTCGTAGTTTTTCAAAAGGCCCATGAGAGCGCCGTAGCCGATAGCGGACAGGAAGTCCTCATGCATATCCTTCGGCGAGAACAGGTTGACAATCTTGCCGTTTTTCATTTTTGCGGCAATGCCTACATGTGTATGCTCACCGCTGCCTGCAACACCGGGAATCGGTTTAGCCTGGAAGGAAACCTCCAAGCCGTTCATGCGGAAAACTTCTTTAACGATGATACGTGCCAAAAGCTCGTTATCCGCAGTCTGAACGCCGCTGCTGAATTTCCAGTCAACCTCCAGCTGCTCCATAACGTGAGTCATATGACCTGCGGCATCAATCTGACCTTTAACGCCGCCACATTCCTTGTGGCCCATTTCCGGCTCCAGGCCGTACAGCTCCAAAGTCTGAATAGTCTGCTCCAATGCAGTACGCACGTTGCCGCGGGTACGCTGCCAATATTGCTCCTGCATTACCTGAGAAGAGCTCAGAGCCTCCAGCGGTGCGTCCTCACGCGGAGTTTTTACCCAAAATTCCAGCTCGGTAGCACTGGTGAAGAGCAACTTTTCAATCTCAGCAGGATTTACATGCTCCAGACCGGCAATTACCGGATGCTTAGCAAACAAATCCATGATTTCTTTTTCTACATAAGCCAGAGTATCATTCAAAATAGAACGGGAATCAACATGATTGCCGTTGTGAATCAGATAGCAGGGAATGCGCAGAGTACCGATCATGCGACCGCTTTCTGCGTCAAAATGCTCATAGTTATAATCAACAAACCAGTTAACGGTTTTATCAACCTTCATATCAACGCGGGCATCGTTCAGAGTAGCGATACCGGTCAGCACAACGGAAGAACCGTCAGTCTGTGCTGCGCTGCCTGCCAAAAAGCCATCGATATCCTCGAGGAAAATCTTCATCGGGATTTTTTCGTCGGTATCATTACCGGCAAAATCCACACCCATCAGAGATACAAACTGAATCTCCGGATGCAGAGTCAGAAGCTCACGCAGAGTGCTTTCGTTTTGTTCTTCAGGTTTAATTACATACAGTAAATCTTTGTTGTTCATGATCAGTGCAGCCATAAGGCTGCCTCCTTTCTCAATACTCCCTAATTATCATGCTGCAGAAAAATGCTCCCTACATATTTTCTGCAAGATAAACGAAAAAGGACCTTTTTAAGCATGGACACACTACTTCCTTACTCAAAAAAGTCCTCGTTGACTGTCTTACTATTATAGCAGATATTAAGTGCTTTTGTCCAGCTTTAATTTCTGAGGATAAGATATCATGCAAGCAGGCGGACAAGAATTTCCTCCAGCTTTTCGTAGCCACGTCCGCCCTGACGCAGCTTGATATTCATATCAGATAGTCCCAGCAAAGCTTCCGTCAGACGCTTTTCATCAAAGCGCCTGCTGTCGCGCTCCAAAAATCTGTAGGCATATGGGCTGCGCATCCCCAGCTCATCCATAATGCCCTTCTGGTCGTAGCCTCTGCGCTTCAGCTCCAGATAACGCAGCACCTGGCGCAGCTTAAAAGCTACGGTTGCACTGAGCGGCAGGATATAGGTTCCGTGCTTGCGTTCGCTCGCCAACAGCTCCAGGCACTGCTTCAGCTTGCCTGCCATAATATAATTGGTCAGCGCAAAAGATGAAGCGTTGGGCAGCAGTGCAAAAACATTCAGCACATCCTCTTCCGTCCATTCTCTGCGTCCTGCGGCATAAATCGCCAGCTTGCCGATTTCCTGCTGCAGCAAATCCAAGGGAATCTCTTCCTTTACCGGCTCGATATATTCGCTGATAGCCGCCAGCGCATCTCTGGTAAAATGCGCGCCGTATACTGCTGCCTGCGCATACAGCCAGTCATCCAGTTCTCTTTCCTTAATGCGCTCACACGGACAAATCAGCGCGCTTGATTTGAGCTGCTTATACAGCTTGGTCCGCTTATCCATTTTCTTACTGCTGATTACAAGCAGGCAATAATCCGGTACGTCGCTGACAATCGCCGCCAGCTGCTCCATTTTTTTCGAATCGGTATCATCCTGCGCATCAGCGGCGCTGTTTGCTTTGGCAGGCTTTGCTGCCCACAGCTTTTCGTCCTTCAGGAAAATCAGCGATTTGCCGCAGAAGAAGGGATAGCTGTTGACGGCCGCCTGCAGCCCGGACAAATTGGTATCCTTGTCAAAAACCGTTATTTCGCGGTCAGCCTCCGGCGTATCGCCAAAAACATATTCCGGCAGCGCGGCAATAATGCTGTTGCGGTAGTAATCCTCCTCGCCGCACAAAAGCAGTACCTGCGCCTGCGGCAGCGGCTTATGCTGTTGTAATAGTGAAATCAGGTTTTCCGGTTTAATATCCATCTGTATTCCCTCTTATTATTTTTCTAACGGTACAATAGCTAAGGTCTTGCCTAAAGGTGCAAGTATTTTTAAGATTGTACTGATTTTAGGAATAGAGGTACCGTTTTCCATTCTGGCAATTACAGGCTGCTTTACTCCGCTCAAAAGCTCCAATTGCTTTTGGGTTATTCCCTTATCCTGACGTGCTTTAATCAGTTCACCTATTAAGGCAACGCGCAAATCACTGGCAGAAATTTCTTCCGGTGTAAAGATATTCTTTCTGACATCCTGCCATTCATAGCCTACTGCACTATTCTTCACTTTCCTCACTCCTTAATTTGAAATCTTTCCATTCACGCAAAGCCTGAGCAATTTCGGTTTTAGGCGTTTTCTGCGTTTTTTTCATAAAGCAATGCAACATTACAAAACTATTATTTTCCCATACCGCAAATAAACTTCTATCACGCAAAGGCCGCAACTCCCAAATGTTATCCTGTATATGCTTAATAGAAGGCTCACCTAATTGCAGACCAAATCTAGCTAATGCCTGCATATAGTCATTATGCTTATTCAATTTGATTCTGCTGTTCTTATCTTTTCGCGAAGCAAGCCCCATTAAATAATCATATACAGGCTGTCTGCCACGCTTATCACGATAAAAATATATTTTGTACATAATTTCTCTCCTTTAATTATAACTTATAAGTTATATTTTGACAACTGCTTCACTGTAAATCAGCGTAGCCATAGCATTTTATTCCCTCGGCATCAAAAACAACTTTAATGCACCCCAGCTCATCCGTTCTGATAACATTGCTGCCTATTGCCTGCAAGCGCTCCAGCGTTTCCTGATGCGGATGGCCGTAGCGGTTGCCGCGTCCGCAGGAAATAACCGTCAGCCTAGGGCGCACCTGCTCCAGAAATTCCATACTGCTGCTGTAATGCGAACCGTGGTGTCCTGCCTTCAGCACAGTGTATTGCTGCAGCTGCAGCCCTCGCTCGCGTTCTTCCCCCATGTCACCTGTAAACAGCACGCTGCCCTGTGCGCTGTGCAGCGCCGCCAGCGTGCTGGCTTCGTTACCCGGCACAGCCTGCTGCGGCACATCAACCAAAACAAGCTCTGCATTATCATCCAACGTATAGCGTTCACCGCTCTGCACCACATGCACCTGCGTCCTGCCGGCCTGCGCCAAAATTTCCTGCCGTACCCTTTTGCTTTCCTCCGTCAGTGCTTCGTTAGGCAGGAGCAGCTTTTTCACCCGCAGCTGCCGCAGCAAATCTGCCGCAGCACCCACATGGTCAAAATCATAATGGCTTAAAAGCAGGATATCCGCCTCACGCTTGCCAAGATAGCGCAGAAATGGTGTTATCACGCGCGTTGCTGTCGAAAGATTTTTTAAGCCGCCGGTATCAATAATTGCCACCCGCTGCGACGGCGTGACGATAACAGCGCAGTCCCCCTGCCCAACGTCCAGAAAATAGCAGGCTAACGGCAGCGTGCAATACTGCTGATAAGCAAGCGTCCCGGCAAGCAGCAAGGCATGCAAAAGCAGGATACAGCGACGCTCCCTGTTGCTCCAAAATTGCAGCCAGGGGAAATCTGCCCACACAAAGAGCGCTGCATAATAGATTACAAAGCAATAAGCAGGCAGCTTGCCGATAACCACAGTGCTGTACGGCAGTTCGGCAAAAAAGTGTGCCTGCGTCAGCACCTGCGCCGCAAGCCAGGCAGTAAGCTGCAACAGATAATCACCGCAGGCAGGCAACAGTGCGCCCACGAGTGCCATCTGCGCGGCAATTTCCAACACCGGCACCAGCACGATATTGCTTACCAGGGCAATCAGCGAAATTTGGTGAAAATAATAAACCTCCAGCGGCAGCACAGCCAGCTGTGCTGCCAGTGAAACTGCTGCCGCCTCGCCTATCGGCGCAGGCAAGGCCTGCGGCAGTAGCCTTTGGCATGCAGGCAGCAGCCACAAAAGACCGGCCGCCGCCCCGAACGATAACTGAAAACCGATATCGGCCAGCCATAACGGCTGCAGGCACAACAGCAGTGACGCCACCAGACACAGCAAGCGTCCGCGCTCCGCACCGCTGCCGCCAAGCAGCAGAACGCTGCTCATAGCCAGTGCTCGCAGCACCGGAGGACGCAAGCCGCAGAGCAAAGCATAGGCAGCCAGCAAAATGATAACAATAACCTTACGCCAGGACAGCGGTACCCACTGCAGCAAAACAAGCAGCAAGCCTGTGAGCAGCACAATATGCGTGCCCGAAACAGAAAGAAGATGTGCCAGCCCGTTATCCGTAAACAGCTCGCGTGTTTCTTCATCCAGCCTGCCGCTGCCGCCAAGCACCATGCCGCTCAGCAGCGCCCCATATTCAGCGCCGGCTGCTACCTCTATGCGTTCGCTCAGCTTTTTGTTCCACAAAGCAAAACGCTGCCACCACAAAACCTGCGGTTCTATCTTTAGCAGCTGCGCCTTGCGCAAACGTCCGCCCAGCTCCTGCACCCTGTTATAGCTAGCAGCATCAAAGCTGCCGGGGTTACGCAGGCTGTCCAGCTGCTCCAGCGTCCCCTTAAGCACCACGCAGCCTACCTGCGGCAGCTCGCCCTTCACGCTCACGCGCAAACGACCGCTGTAAGCAAGCTCTGTATCGCTATAAACCTTTTGACAACGTAGAATCGCACTGCTGAAGCCATCCTGCCTGCGCACGCTCAAAGGCTCCACTGCGCCCTGCACCACAAGCTGCCGCCCGAAGCAGTCAGCAAACTGCTGTTCAACGGACGGCGGCACGGTTAGCAGGCGAAAGGATAATATACAAAGCAGCATGACTGGTAAAAATAAGCGTAGATAACGTATTTTCTGCAGCACTAATCTACCTCCACATAATCACGCAGCTTTGCCAGCTTGGCTTTGCCTATTCCCGGCACACGCAGCAAATCCTCCGCGCTGGTAAAACGCCCACTGTTTCTTGTTTCCACAATGCGCTGCGCCAGCGCCGGGCCGATACCGGGCAGCTGCTGCAGCTCGCTTGCGCTCGCGCTGTTGATGCGCACAATCTGCACTGCAGAGTTATTTTTTTCTGTGCCTGCTCTGGTACTACCAACCTTCTTCGTGCTACTTGCACTATAACCGGCAGTTACCTGAGCATTTTTCCTCTGCGTTCTGCTTGTCCGTGCAGCCTTCTTCACAGGTACTCGTATCTGCATACCGTCGCGCACCTTACGCACAAGATTAACTCGCTCGCTGTCGGCATTTTCCGTCAGACCGCCGGCAGCAGCAATGGCTTCTTCCACCCTGCAGCTGGCAGGCACATCGTAAATTCCCGGCTCCAGCACGGCGCCGCTCACCTGCACGCGCACTGTTTTTGCCTGGGCTGCTTTGGATGTGACAGCACCTTGCGCGGACTGCAATAAACTGCTGCCTGCAAGCGGTTTTTCTTTGTCGTTGCTGCTTAGAAGGCCGGTGATGATGCAGCCTGCGAGGAGAATGGTTATGAAGATTAGTTTTTTAGATTTTGCTTGCATGGGGATACCTCCTGAGTATGTTAGTAAAAAATTAGATCTAACTTTTAAGCTCCGTGTTTACTTCTTTCGTCCCCGAAAGAAGTAACAAGAAAGGGGCGCGCTTTGCGAAAGCGCGGGAAACAGTCGCTTTTTTACTCGCACAAAAAAGCTCAGCAAAAAATGCTTTACCATATTCCCTTTGGTTCGTAGTAAGCTAAAGGCTACTGCAACATAGCAATGAATGTGCAAGCATTTTTTAAGGCTTAGACTAACGCGAAGTTTAGTCACCCGATACAAGGCTTAGACAAATCACAAAATACATCATAGGTTACGAAGAACAATTAAAAGAACTTCGAACAAGCGCTAGTAACAGCAAAGCGACCCGATTTAGAGAGCTTTTTGGTAAAACTTTTTCTCCCGAAAAAGTTTTTGTTTTGCCGCGCTTTCCAAAAAGCGCGAACCTTTCTTGCCAACTTCTTTCAGTTATGAAAGAAGCTGAATAAACATCACAAAAAAACAAAAAGAGTCCCCAAGAATAACAATTACGTTATTCTCAGAGACTCTGAAAATGTAAGCGTTATTTAGTACTACTAAATAATGTCATTGCTGACATGCACTGCTTATTTTTTTGTCCACGCTACAGTCTGCGGGAACTGCCTGCTGCAGGACAGCTGTAACTGCGGTGGTCGCAGTTAGTTATTAGTGGTTAGTGGCCAGTAATACTAAAGCTCGCGACAAATTTTATTTTCCCCCTCTTTTTGCTCCCTATTCGGTCGCAACGGGGATTCGTTCCACCATTTCACTTTCTCGCTTCGCTATTGCTCGCGATAAAGTGGGTGTCACTTCGCTACGATGTTTACCAGACGGCCGGGTACGCAGATAACCTTGCGTACGGTTGCATCGCCGATGTGAGCCTGAACGTTAGCGTCAGCCATAGCAATCTTCTCCAGCTCTTCTTTGGTAGCTTCAGCCGGAACAGTCAGACGACCGCGAACCTTGCCGTTAACCTGCAGAACGATTTCTACATTGTCAACCTTCAGTGCTTCTTCATCGCACTCAGGCCAGCTTTGTTCATGTACGCTGCTGTTGGCATCAATAGCACCGCGCCACAGCTCTTCGGTGATATGCGGAACAAACGGACTCATCATCTTGATGAGGTCGGAAATTGCTTCGTAAATCAGACCTGCATTCGGCTCTTTGGCAGCTTCTTTATAAGCATAGAGAGCGTTAACCAGTTCCATCATAGTGGAAATAGCAGTGTTGAAGTTGAAGCGGGTTTCGATATCGTTGGTAACCTTCTTAATGCTGCTATGCAGTACACGGCGCAGATCCTTATCTGCTTCGCTCAGGTTGCTGTGATCGTATTCGGTAACCTTTTGTGCCAGAACAGCTTCAAAAGCTTGTACAATACGCCAGATACGGTTTAGGAAGCGGAAGGAGCCTTCAACACCCTGGTCGCTCCACTCCAGCTCTCTTTCAGGCGGAGCAGCAAAGAGGATGAACAGACGCGCGGTATCTGCACCATATTTGGAAAGGATTTCTTCCGGAGAAACAACGTTGCCCAGAGATTTACTCATCTTAGCACCGTCTTTGATTACCATGCCCTGAGTCAGCAGGTTGCTGAACGGTTCATCGTAATCAACCAGTCCTGCATCACGCAGAACCTTTACAAAGAAGCGGGAATACAGCAGATGCAGAATAGCATGCTCAATACCGCCGATATATTGGTCTACACCCCAATAGTTATTGAGTTCCTTGTCAAACGGCATCTTGTCGTTGTGTGCGTCGGTATAACGCAGATAATACCAGGAGGAGCACAGGAAGGTGTCCATGGTATCGGTTTCACGGGTTGCGTCAGCACCGCATTTCGGGCATTTGCAGTGAACGAATTCTTCGGAGGTTGCCAGCGGAGATTTAGCACCGGCAGTAAAGCTTACGTCCTCAGGCAGACGAACCGGCAGCTGGTCTTCCGGAACCAGAACCTCGCCACAATGCGGGCAATAGATGATAGGAATCGGAGCGCCCCAATAACGCTGACGGCTGATCAGCCAATCGCGCAGACGGTAGTTTACACGGCGTTTACCAAAGCCTTCAGCTTCAGCCTTGTCCATGATAGCGCTCATGGCTTTATGCATTTCCATGCCGGTGAATTCGCCGGAGTTAACCAGCATGCCTTCTTTTTCTTCATAAGCGCAGGTCATTTCTTCCAGCTTCAGCTCTTTGCCAACCGGGCAGATGGTAACAATCTTTTCAATACCGTATTTGTCTGCAAACATCCAGTCACGTTGGTCACCGGTAGGAACGCCCATTACCGCGCCGGTACCGTAATCATACAGTACATAGTTGGTTACCCAGATTTCTACCTTGCGGCCGGTGAACGGGTTAATGCAGTATACGCCGGTGAATACGCCCTCTTTTTCGGATTCGCTAGAAGTACGTTCAATTTCGGACTGATTGCGTACACGCTCGCAGAAAGCGTTGATTTCGTCAGCCTTCGGATTGTTTTCGCAAATCTTTTTAATCAGCGGATGCTCGGCAGCCAAAGCCATGAAGGTTACGCCGTAAGCAGTATCCGGACGGGTGGTGTAAACAGCAACAGTATCGTTCAGTGCAGGAATTTCAAAGGAGAATTCCAAGCCTTCGCTGCGGCCGATCCAGTTATGCTGCATGGTTTTTACGCGCTCGGGCCAGCCCGGCAGCAGGTCAAGATCCTTCAGCAGCTCATCAGCATAATCGGTGATTTTGAAGAACCATTGGCTCAAATCCTTTTTAACAACCTCATGATCGCAGCGCCAGCATTTGCCGTCGATAACCTGCTCGTTAGCCAATACGGTGTTACAGGTGTCGCACCAGTTTACGGCAGATTCCTTTTTAACTGCCAGACCGCGTTTGTAGAACAGCTCAAAGAACCATTGAGTCCATTTGTAATAATCTTCCTTACAGGTGGTAACCTCGCGCCTTCAGTTGGCGAGTCATGTTAGCGATGTTTTCCAGAGTCCATTTTTTAGGCGGAATGTTGTGTTTGATAGCAGCGTTTTCAGCAGGCATACCAAAGGAGTCCCAGCCCATCGGATGCAGAACGTTGAAGCCCTTCATGGTGCGGAAACGTGCGATTACGTCGCCGATGGAATAGTTACGAACATGGCCCATGTGCAGGTTGCCGGACGGATAGGGGAACATTTCCAGAACGTAGGATTTAGGTTTATCCTTATCCATCTCTACTTTAAAGGTTTTGTTTTCTTCCCAGTATTTTTGCCATTTAGCTTCAATATCATGGGGAGCATACTTTTCTTGAATCATTTCATTACCTCCCAGGTATTATTGTTGGTCGAAAATAAAAAATCCCCGACCTTAAAGAAGGTCAGGGACGAAAAATTCGCGGTACCACCCTGATTGCGGCTACAGCCGCCACTCAATTAGCCTTAACGCAGCATCACGTCCGCACATTTCCTTGCGGCTTCTTCACGGTGAGTTCATCTGCCCTAACTGCCGGCTCGCATCAACCGCCGACTTTCTGAAAGATACTGCAGATTACTGCTCCGCTTCACAGAATTTGAATAAAAATATCTTGTATATTATATAACGCCAAACAGGAAAAGTCAAACTTCTGTGTCAGCGTTTATTTTTTCTTTTTCTTCGGCACCAGCTTCTGTCCCATCTGTCCTTTGACAATAATCAGCTGGTCACGCAGCTCGGCCGCCGCCTCGAAATCCAGCGCCTTCGCCGCCTCCTGCATCCGTCTTTCCAGCTCGCGGGCCAGCGTGTTCAGCTCCTTAGTTGACTTCTGCTTCAGCTTCTTGCTGCTACCATAGGATGATGCCTCCTCGGTGTCTGCCACCTTCGTCAGCTTAATCAGCTGGCGTTGCTCCTTGTAAATCGTTTTCGGCGTAATGTGGTGCTCCTCGTTGTACGCCTGCTGCTTTTCACGGCGGCGGTTGGTTTCATCAATCGCGCGCTGCATACTGTCGGTAATACGGTCGGCATACATAATAACGCGACCGTGCGCATTACGCGCAGCACGGCCGATGGTCTGAATCATCGCCGTATCACTGCGCAAAAAGCCTTCCTTATCGGCATCCAGAATCGCAATCAGCGATACCTCCGGCAAATCAAGGCCTTCGCGCAGCAGGTTAATGCCTACCAGCACATCAAACTTGCCGGCACGCAGGCTGTCGATGATTTCCGCTCTTTCAATCGTGGCGATTTCCGAATGCAAGTAGCGCACACGCACACCTGCCTGCTTCAGATATTCCGTCAGGTCCTCCGCCATGCGCTTCGTCAGCGTAGTCACCAGCACACGCTCACCCGCGGCGGCAACCTTATTGATTTCGCCCAGCAAATCATCAATCTGTCCCTTAATCGGGCGGATTTCAATCTGCGGGTCCAGCAGTCCGGTCGGGCGGATAATCTGCTCAACTACATTGTCTGCCTGCTCCAGCTCATACTTCGCCGGCGTAGCAGAAACATAAATCGCCTGCTTGATCTGCGCCTGAAACTCGTCAAAGGTCAGCGGTCTGTTATCATAGGCCGAAGGCAGACGGAAGCCATGCTCCA
>OHAW01000430.1_pt1 | contig 20047 bp, 19 predicted proteins | sample 1577221 | NCBI WGS metagenome assembly OHAW01 (sample SAMEA3879583, study PRJEB24766) | human gut metagenome | biome: human-associated habitat; feature: feces | place: USA | collected 1985/1987 | reverse complement strand
AAGGAAGAAAAATAGTAGGGTTGGAATTGTTTTTTATGATGTGTGCTATTTTTGTCTTGCTTGTTTTTCTGTTTTAATCAATAAAGGGTATTGTATTTATTCTAGGTAATTTAATGTATGGTGATATCAAATTGTGTTCTATAAGAATGAGGGGCTGTCTTTTTTATGACAGCTCCCCATTCTTTATGAAATAAGTTTTATATGAATTTTATTCTACCCATTCTTTGATGGCTTGTGAAGGATCAGGATTTAAAACAGCACCTTTGTTGAATACATTTTCATAAAGACTGATAAAGATATTCATCCAGGGCGCACAGTAGCCTTCTATTGAATTAAATCGATATCCGATAGGAGCATTAGTACCCGGATAACCACGAACAACTTGTAACTCTAACCGTTTGTAATCCCAAAAGATGATCCCTTCACCCCAGAATTCAATACGTTTCTGTTCAACAACCTTCTTTTGAAACTCTTTTAGATCATTTACTTTACATGTATAGCTACCCACAGAAGTATTATAACGAAATGTGTTTACGAAATCTTCTAATTTAGAAATACCGGCTGCTAATCCTTGGCTCATTCCTATTGCTTCGGCTTCGATTAAATACATTTCCTCTATACGCATTAACGGATAGTCAACGGCAGCTCCGATTGTATAATCGTTCATTTCTCCATTTTTAGGTCGGAATTTGATACCTGTATATGGAGGCATATCAGCGAAATCATCATCGGTCAACAAAGTTCTATATTTAGTTCCGGGAGCTTTGTGTGCATCTTCAGGAGCAATCCAAGTTGTTTTTCGCCAGTCTGCATTTGGTATTTGATCGAACAATTTTTTGCCGATAAGCTTGTATCCTTGCCATTTTCGGTTACCGTAACCGAAAGTTTGTTCAGGACACATGCTTCCGGCAAAGTTGAGCCAATAGCTATGTACATCCTCGGTAGTCATGATGGATCCCCATACCCATGAATTGGTTAGTACACTGTTGAAGCCGGTAGTATAGCTGTCTCCACCAAACCATTCCTTTTCAGTCAGAGGCATTGCTCCGCTTTCGTTAATGACTTTGCGTGCGTATTCGGCTGCTTTAGTGAAACAAGTTTCTTTTGATGCAATGTTTAAATCTGTATTGTTGTTTAGGGTGTTGAGATCTTCAGGGTAAAGTTCGAAACGAGATCCCATTTCCAGCCACATACGTGCCATCAGACCATGGACAACTGGGGTACAGGGCAAGTTTTTGGTTGGGCGTTGATAATCACTCAAAAGCTCCTCAGCTGAGGCTAGGTCATCTAATATGAATTTGTATACGGCATAGAAGGGAGCACGTGGATTATTACGCCCTTCTTCTTCTGTGGTTTCAGCGGTAATAATAGGTACGGTTATGCCATATAAATTTTTACTGGCTGCTTCTGCATCTAATTTCTCTACTCCTGTTTTTTTATATTCATACATTCGGACTAAGTCCATGTATATCATGGCTCTATAAGATAGGCATATACCTTTATAATACTTGTTTTCGGGTGCATCATCTGCTTTTTCTAAAGCACTCAGTGCATTATTTACATTATTCAGAAACTTGTAGTTATAATACCAAATGGTATTGACAACATCGGCATCACCCAAATCATTACATACTCCATAAGTATCAAAAAAGTCAAATTTGGGTTCGTGGCAGAAGAAGTCTTCGCATGCACTTTCTCTGATTAAATTATATCCACTATATCCAAAATCATGATAAAATTGTGGACCGTAACTTCTAAATGCATTAATAAATGCGACTACTGAATTTACCATTGCGCTGATAGCTTGGTCAGATTTTCCTATTTGGTCTATGGTAGCTGTGCTACTTTCTGGAAATACCTCTTCGATACAACTGTTTAAGCTTAATGCTGATGACAGACATGCAGCAATCATTAGTTTGGTAATATATTTCTTTTTCATATTCTTGATTGTTTATGTGTTGATTAGAATTGTAAACTTAGACCGGCGGAGAATGCGCGTACGGCTGAATATTCTCCGGATGAATCTTTATTTCCGTTCCATGTTACGCGTGAATCGAAACCTTTTCTTTTTGACCAATAATAAACATTGTCACAGGCCACATAAATGCGCAGATTAGTTAGATATAGACTTCTAAGTGTTTTTTTGCTGAAAGTATATCCTAATTGAATGTTTTGAATACTTATGGAAGATGCATTAGTTAGAAACCTGTCGGATGTTTTTACACTGTACAGGTCATTGAATTGCCATTGTGGAATATCACTTTGAGTATTCTCCGGGCTCCATGCTTTATAAATATCTTTGTGAACATTGTATCCTAAATGAGTTGAAGTAGGAGGTGACATTAATGCTTGGTAACCATAGTCGTATGCCTGACCTCCTATACTGTAGTTTATTTGTGCAGAGAAATCAAAACCATAAAATGAAAGAGAGGTATTGATACCACCGTATAGGTCTGGAACAGCGTCACCACATAAGTATAGATCAGCTTGAGAATAGGTTGTTGTTGTTTTCATCTCACCGGTTTGCTTATCTGTATAATACCATTGTGGTTTGCCTTCTTCGGACACACCTGCATATTTTTGAACATAGTTAGTATACATTGGAAGTCCTTCTCCGTAATAATACAGACCGTTTACATAACCGGCATGTCCATCTATAATGTCTGTTTTTTTACTTTCTGCAAGACGGCTGATCTTATTTCTATAATGTGTTGCATTAAAGCCAATATTCCATGTTACGTTTCTAGTCTTGACTGGTATATATTTTAAATCAATTTCAACACCTTTGTTATTCATGTCACCAATATTGTCATAATAGCCTGAGTACCCTAATGATAAAGGTACAGAAAAACGGTTAAGCATATCAGTTGTTCTGCGATTGAAATATTCTATGCTACCACTTAATCTGCCTTTTAATAGTTCGAATTCTATACCTAAATTTATATTTGTATTGGTTTCCCAGGTAATATTTTTATTTCCTTTTCTGGAAAAACCTAATGATAACTCATTATTGCTGTTATTGATATTGTAAGTATCTACATATAAGAAATCGTCTATTCTGTCATTACCCTGTTGACCTACAGAAAACTTTAGTTTTAATAAATCGAGCCATTTAATGTCATCCAACCATTTTTCTTTGGTAAGAATCCAAGCAGTTCCCACAGAGTAGAAATTACCCCAGCGATTATCCGGGTGAAAGCGGGAAGAGGCATCGCGCCGGTAAGAAAGTTGGAAAAAATATTTGCCGTCATAGTCGTACATACCTCGGAATAAATATCCTTCAGTATTGTATTTACTCTTATAGGATGACTCATCGTTGGTACCACTGATGGCACCGTTTAATTCTTGATTCTGAAAAAAAGAGAACATACTGTTTTTGGCTGCGTATAATTCTTCATAAACGTTATTAAAGCTTTCATGACCTGCCATCAATGAAACGTTATGTAATCCGAAGCTATGATTATAATTTAATATTTGTTGTAGGTTGAGGGTTGTTCGACGCCAATGCTGGACATTGATGCTTCCATTCAAAGAATTTGCTGTTCCATAAAAAGGATTTAAAGCATTTTTGTACCGGCTGTCACGTATCGAAGTGCCTGCATTGAATGTGAATTTGAAGTCTTTCAGGAAATTAATATCTATAAATGCGTCTCCATTCAAAGTATTTGCAGAGGTGTTATATGTATCGAGCTGACTTAATTTTATTCCGTTAGAGTTCGGGTTGATAGGACGGTTTAGAGGACCTTGGTTGGATACTCCGAAATCGTACATATCACCATTTTTATCCTGCATGATCTTACCATTTGTATCACGTAGGTAAAGTGGATATATGGGAGCTGTATTGAAAGCTTGGCTAAAACCGCCAGCAGCTGAATTCTGTATTGAATGTGTATAACTGATGTTGGCGCCAAATCTCATCCACGGTTTAGCCTGATATGTGGTTTTCAAACGACCGGTGATACGGCTATAATCAGACCCTTCTGCTATACCGTCTTCATCTAAATATCCAAAAGAAGCATAGATTTGTGCTTTATCACTTCCGCCTGAAATATTGACGTTGTATTCTTGGCGTAATGCTGTATGATATACAGCATCGACCCAATTGTCGGGAGTGAGATAATAACCGTTTACTATCCGTCCTAATTTTGCATTAGGATTAAGAAGACCGTTTTTACCAATCAGATATTCTCCTTCAGGATATGAATATACGTTGTAGGATAAACCACCGGTTTGACTGTTGGTTCCTATCATATTAGTATTTGCGCTGACATATGCTTGGTCAGGAGTTTGTCCTTGGGCATTTAAATAATAATTGTATAATGCTTTATAGTGTGCTTGATAATATTCTCCTGGATCTTTTATGTAGTCATATTCTATTTCACCACGGGTATTGGCACTCCATTTAGCGTCTACTGTGATTTTTGCATCGCCTGCTTTGGCTGATTTTGTTGTTATAATTATGACACCGTTAGCACCTCGAGCACCATAAAGAGCTGTGGATGCTGCATCTTTTAGTACAGAAATAGATTCTACATCTGCTGGATTGATGTTATTCCATCCTCCTTCGTATGGCATACCGTCTAATACGATGAGGGGATCTGTTTTTGCGCTCATTGAACTGATGCCACGTATCAGAATGCTTGGAGTTTCTCCAGGCTGCCCATTTGTCATTGTCATTTGTAGGCCTGCCACTTGTCCAGATAAACTTTCTATGACATTAGTAACCGGACGTTTAGTTATTTGTTCTGTATGAATCATTTTGGCAGATCCTGTAAAAGCTGATTTTTTTGCAGTACCATAAGCAACTACCAAAACTTCTTCCATCACTTCTGTTGTTGAAGTCATAACAATTTTCATTTCCGGCTTGATGGTTACTTCTTGGGTTTCCATTCCAATGAAAGAAACAATAATTGTTTTGTTGGTAGGTGAGATGTTTGTAAGTGTGAACTGACCATTGATGTCGGTGATTGTTCCATTGGTTGTTCCTTTTACCAATACGGAAGCTCCGATTACCGGTTCGTTGTTTTCGCTTGAGATAACGGTTCCTTTCACTGTTACCTGTGCTTGTGCATGGCTTATTCCTACGAATAAGCATACGAATAGTAGTAATAGTGTCTTTTTCATAATGTTTGTAATAGATTTGTGAGTTTATGGTTTGTACAAACCTAGGAATAAAATCTAATAAATCAAAATATTTTCGATGGCAAATGTTTAAAAATAAAAGTATATTCTAATCAATGTAATAAAAACTTAAACAAGCAAGAAAATTAACTTGTTTTTATAAAAGAAACATCTTAATCATTTTGTCGTTCCGCTGAACTTTTTAAATACAAAAATCCCCAAATCTAAGTTGATTGATAGATTTGGGGAAAAAGTTGGAAATATCTCTTGTTGCTTTTATTTTTTTTGAGATTGGTGCATAATTTTTAAGATATCACGGTGGAATTTAATCTCTGCACGTTGTAACTTATATATTTTCTTGGGAGATAAGATTTTTTTAAAGCGCTGTAGATATTCCAAATCCAATTTATCGGCTTCAATCCTTGCTTTGACAATACCTTCTATAATTTGTTCGTATTCGGCATCGGTTGTTTTAGGATTTTTGCCTTTGCGTGCTTGCTCCCATGCTTTATCATTTACTGTTTTTTTACGGTCTTGTAATTCGAAGTAGATAGGGAAGAATTTAGTGGCCTCTTCTTGCGTTATTTCTGCTTTTTGCGTGAGATATGCTTCTTGTCTAGCTCTGAATTCTTCTTTGGTGAAACCAGGTTTCTTTTTGTCTTGCGCCTGTAGCGAAATGCTTATATATAAAGTGATAAGCAAGGTTGCCAGTCTTTGTATCATGTGGTTATTATTTAATTATACATATCTGAATTTGCATCTGTCAAGTATTGATAGAGCGTATAATCATCCATCATGGAATGATCTAAAATCGTTTCAATATATTCGTCTGAGAATTGTTCAGTTTCCGCTGCTGTAAAAATAGGAGTGTCTTGTTTAGGGGGACCTACAACAACTCTGACGCTGAACATCAATCCACAAAACATAGCTGCCATATATATCCAAGGCTTGATACGTTGCCAAGTAGTTATTGTTTCTTGCGGAGTAGAAGTTTGTTCCTTCTCCGGCAATTTATTCATCAACTCTTTTGAGAAGTTGTCGAAATAACCTTCGGGTACCATGAATGGATTTTTTGTCCCGCATTTTTTTAATAGTTCATCTTCTTCCTTCATAGTGGTTCTCCTTTCTTTGTTAGATACATTTCTTTTAAAAAGGTTTAAAGGCATTCTTTTAAAAAGTTCTCTATTTTTTTCACTGCATGGTGGTAGGAGGCTTTCAGTGCCCCTATACTTGTTCCTAATATTTCAGACATGTCTTCATATTTCATTTCTTGAAAATATTTTAAATTGAATACTATACGCTGTTTTTCAGGGAGCGTCAGTAATGCTTTTTGAAATAATATTTGAGTTTCATCTCCATTAAAATATGTATCACTTTCCAGTTTGTTCACCATATCTGCATCAGCGTCGTCTATGGATAATTGGTTGGTGGCACGTTGTTTATTTAAAAAGGTCAAGCATTCATTCAAAGCTATGCGGTAAAGCCAGGTCGACATTTTGGCTTCGGCACGAAAATACTCTAGATTAGTCCATGCTTTGATAAATGTATTCTGTAACAGATCATTGGCATCTTCATGAGAAAGTACCATCCGGCGTATCTGCCAATATAGCTGTTCGCTGTATTCGTTGACAATACATTCGAAGGCTTCTTTTTGTCGTGCCGGGTCCTGTAATAACGCTATTATTTCTTTCTCATTATAAGTGTTCATGTTCCTATTTTTAAATTAGATATCCGGTTTATGTTATGGTTTAATGGATTCTATTGAAATTTTTAATGTTTCCCGTGCAAGTAGAGTGTTAGGAAAAATATCCGATGCTTCCTGTAACAATATGCTTTCATCTTCGTAGCGGGCTGAAAAATGTCCTATAAGAAGTTGTTTTACTTTTGCGGTACGGGCGATTTCTCCAGCTTGCGAAGCAGTTGTGTGAAAGGTTTCTTTCGCACGGGCTTGTTCGCTTTGTGCAAAGGTGGCTTCATGAAATAACAGGTCCACTCCGTATATTTGTTCTATGATACGTGGCAAATAAATAGTATCTGAACAATAGGCATATCGGCGGGGAAGGGCAGAAGGGATAGTCAATTTGTTGTTTGGTACTATTTTTCCGTCCGGTAATGTGTAATCGGCGCCATTCTTTATCCGGTTGAGTTCGTATACGGGGATTTCATAAAAGTCAATCATGTCGCGACGAATATGGGCGGGGGTCTGTTTCTCTGAAAAGAGGAATCCGCATGTTGGTATCCGATGACGTAAGGGAATTGTTTCTATGGTTAGCGAACGGTCATCATAAATTATTTCAGCTTTGCCCGGATCAAAAGTTTGGAAAACGACTTTGTAACTCATACCTTTGCAAAAAAAGTCGAGTTGCGGAGTAAGAAGACGTTCTAATTCTGCGTGACAGTGAATATAGAGTGTGGCTGTCCTTCCCAGCATACCGAAAGTTGATATCAGTCCCATTAGTCCGAAACAATGATCACCGTGCAAATGTGAAATGAATATATGGTTTAGCCGGGTGAATTTCAGTTTTGATTTGCGTAATTGCATCTGTGCTCCTTCGCCACAGTCTATCATAAATAGTTTTTCACGGATATTTACGACTTGTGATGTCGCAAAATGCCGTGTGGTCGGCAATGCTGACCCGCATCCTAATATATGTACTTCAAATTTCTCCATCGTTACAAAGATACTATCTTTTTTGAATGGAAAATAAAAAATGCCGTAAAAACGGCATTATAGGATTGAACTATTTCTTAAGTTTTATTTTCACAGCATTCATGCCACGTGACCCTTTTTCTAGTTCAAAAGTCACGATGTTATTTTCTATGATATTGTCTATCAGTCCACTAATATGAAAGAAGTATTTCTCTGCATTCTTCAAATCTTTTACAAATCCATATCCTTTGGATACATTGAAGTGTTCTATTCTTCCTTCATGTACTAGTTCTATCGGTTCTTCAGTTCTACGAGGAGTTGAAACTTCAATGGTGGACATATCCACTTCTTGTGGTTTATTATTAGGAGTGGGAGGAGTATCGGTTATCATACCGTTCTCGTCTACATAGGCAATCATATCTTCAAAGGAAGATGTGCCGTTACTTTTTCTTTCTTCTTTTTTTTGCTGTTTTGCTAAACGCTTTTCTTGTTTTTTCTTTTCTAGATCTCGTTTGGTAAATGAAATAGGTTTCGCCATTTGATTCTTTTTAAATTAGTAATATACAGTTCGGCCTGCTACGGGGAAGTGTATGGAATTAATAGTGAGGTAATAAGAAAACGGGGGAGAAGTCGTTATGAAATACTAACTCGAAATTTTATTACTCTATAAAGATACGGTTTTATTACGGATATCCCATAGAATATTTTCCTTTTTAAGAAATAATGGCATAAAAAAAGGATGCATTTTAATAAATGCATCCTTTTGGCTTATCTTAAAGTAAACTGATTACTTCTTTTTGTTTTCCAACTGTTCTTTCAAAGCAGCCAAAGCATCGATATCGCCTAAAGTGGTAGAGGCTGCCTGATTTTGGATAGCAGGAGCTTCTTCTCTCTTAGTTGTTTTCTTTGCATTAGAAGCTGCTTTCTTTTCAGCTCTTTCTTCTGCCTTGGCAGCATCTTCGAAAATGCGGCTGTGAGACAGGATGATTCTCTTGGCATCCTTGTTGAATTCAATTACTTTGAATGACAGTTTTTCATCCAATTGGGCTTGAGAGCCATCTTCTTTTACCAAGTGTTTCGGAGTTGCAAAACCTTCTACACCATAAGGAAGAGCTACAACAGCACCCTTATCCAACATTTCGATGATAGTACCTTCGTGTACAGAACCTACAGTAAATACAGTTTCGAATACATCCCAAGGATTTTCTTCCAACTGTTTGTGACCAAGGCTCAAGCGACGGTTTTCTTTGTCGATTTCCAATACTTGAACTTCGATATCTGCACCGATCTGAGTGAATTCAGAAGGATGTTTTACTTTCTTAGTCCAAGACAGGTCAGAGATGTGGATCAATCCGTCTACACCTTCTTCGATTTCTACGAATACACCGAAGTTAGTGAAGTTACGAACTTTTGCTGTGTGCTTGGAACCTACAGGATACTTTTCTTCGATAGTTTCCCATGGATCTTGTTTCAGCTGTTTGATACCCAAAGACATCTTACGTTCGTCACGGTCAAGTGTCAGGATAACAGCTTCTACTTCGTCACCTACCTTCATGAAGTCCTGAGCAGAACGCAAGTGCTGTGACCAAGACATTTCAGATACGTGGATCAAACCTTCTACGCCCGGAGCGATTTCGATGAATGCACCGTAGTCAGCCATAACGACTACTTTACCTTTCACCTTGTCACCTACCTGCAGGTTAGCATCCAAAGCATCCCATGGGTGCGGAGTCAGTTGTTTCAAACCAAGAGCGATACGTTTCTTTTCGTCATCGAAGTCAAGGATAACAACGTTCAACTTCTGGTCGAGTTCTACAACTTCTTTCGGATCGCTTACACGGCCCCAAGACAGGTCAGTGATGTGAATCAAACCGTCTACGCCACCAAGGTCGATGAATACACCGTATGATGTGATATTTTTAACAGTACCTTCCAGTACTTGTCCTTTTTCAAGTTTACCGATGATTTCTTTCTTCTGCTGTTCAAGTTCAGCTTCGATAAGAGCTTTGTGAGAAACAACAACGTTTTTGAATTCCTGGTTGATTTTAACCACTTTGAATTCCATTGTCTTACCTACAAATACATCGTAGTCGCGGATAGGTTTCACATCAATTTGAGAACCCGGCAAGAATGCTTCGATACCGAATACGTCCACAATCATACCACCCTTAGTGCGGCACTTGATGTAACCCTTAATAATTTCTTCATTTTCAAGAGCAGCGTTTACGCGGTCCCAAGAACGAGTAGCACGTGCTTTTTTGTGTGACAGAATTAACTGTCCTTTTTTGTCTTCCTGATTTTCAATGTATACTTCTACAGTATCACCTATTTTCAAATCTGGATTGTAACGGAATTCATTTAAAGGAATGATACCGTCTGATTTGTAGCCGATATTGACAACTACTTCGCGTTTGTTCATTGCAATAACAGTACCGTCTACAACCTCGCGGTCGTTTACTTTGTTCAGCGTACCGTCATAAGCTTTTTCAAGATCTTCGTGGCTCATGCTGGTTACAGCTTCGCCGTTTTCATAAGCATCCCAGTTGAAATCTTCAACAGGAGTGATGTTTTTTAAATTTTCCATTAATAAAATTGTTAAAATTCTCAGTTAATTACGTTAGACATTATATTGTTTATCTAATTTCGGGCGCAAAGATACAACAAAATACTGAAACACAAACAAGTTTACTGAAATTTCTTGCTGATTAAAATTTAAATGGGATATAATCGTTGTTTTTAATTTATGTTTGTACATTTGTAGAAATTTAACCTATTAAAATATGGTAGCGTTCATTTTAGTTTGTTTGGTTCTACTTTTAGGTCTTTTATGGGGATGGGAGATAAGAAAGAGGAAAAGTTTGGAACAGGAGTTCGTTAAGAAGAAAAATGAGGTGTGTTTCGTGAAAGAATTTTCGGATACCATATTGTATAATGTGGATGCATATATAATTTTGGTTGATCGGAATTTTTTGGTTGAAAAGACCAATTACTATAATTTGAATAATACTTCTGAAGGACAGGTACTGCGTAGGGTCGGGGAATTGCTTCGTTGTAAAAATGGATTGGACGCCGGAGCCTGCGGTTCTCATGAGAATTGTAAAGTATGTCCTGTCCGTAACTCCATTGAAAAGTGCTTTCGGGAAAAAGGGCACTTTTCTCCGTTGGAAACTCCGATGAGACTTTATATGTCTGAAAAGATGGATAATTATGTCGATTGTATTGTTTGCGTGTCGGGAACATATTTACAGCTGGATCAGGATGATAAGGTTCTGCTGACAGTTCGTGATGTGACTCGTCAGAAAAAGATTTTGGATGAATTGGAGGAGGCCAGGCGAAATGCGGAATTGGCAGGAGAACAGAAAACAGCTTTTTTGGCAAATATGAGTCATGAGATTCGCACTCCTTTGAATGCTATTGTGGGATTTGCCGGATTATTGGGGACCGCGTCGGATCAAGATCGAATTTCTTATGTAGAGATTATCAAGGGGAACACGAATATGTTATTACAGTTGGTAAATGATATTTTGGATATGTCTAAGATTGAGGCGGGTACTTTGGAATTTATTTATACCGATGTGGATGTTAATCAAATTATGCGTGAGTTGGAAGGTATTTTCAGATTGCGTTTGGAAGAGGCGGATGTTCCTGTACGTATCATTTTTGAACCTAAGCTGCCTGTCTGCTTCATTCATACGGAGAAGAACCGTATTTCACAGGTTATTTCCAATTTCTTGTCTAATGCTTTTAAATATACTGTGCAAGGCAGTATAACCATGGGATATGAGATACGTGAAAATGGTATCTGTTTCTATGTGTCCGATACAGGTACCGGTATTCCGGAAGATAAAGTAAGTCAGGTCTTTGAACGTTTTACAAAGTTGGATGCCAAGCGTCAAGGTACCGGATTGGGGCTTTCTATCAGTCGGACTATAATAAAAAAAATGGGTGGTGAGATTGGTGTTACTTCAAAATATGGTGAAGGTTCTACTTTTTGGTTTGTTCTCCCGGAAAAGCCTTTTGATTTTCTGCCATTACAGTCGGAAGAGAAAGAACAATTTATAGATTTGTCCGAGCCGGAGAGTTGTTTGGAACATAAAACGATTTTAATTGCGGAAGATATGGATGATAATTATTTGTTGTATAAGATTTATTTGGAGAAGAAATACAATCTGATACGAGCTGAAAATGGTGAAGAAGCCATTTCTAAGTTTTTGGAATATAGTCCTGCTGTTATTTTGATGGATATAGGTATGCCTGTGGTGGACGGTTATCAGGCAACGGAAGCAATTCGTCAATTGTCATCCAAAGTACCTATTGTTGCAGTGACTGCTTTTGCATACGATGAAGATAAGCGGAAAGTAATGTCCAGAGGCTTTAACGGTTATTTGTCCAAGCCTCTGAACAAAGAAGCTTTGTTTGATATGCTCCGCCAAATGGGAATTTAATCTTCCAAAGAGTAATCAATGGTGGTTACAACGCGGATGCGTTTGATGTAAGGAGTGTTGGCGTCACGATCCTCAATGCTGAATTGTCCCTGATAGGCTCTTTTTATCTTACCAAGTTCGCTGTCCGAGTCCTTGGCGAATTTAACGGCTGCCGCCCGTGCGTTTTTAGTTGCTTCCTCTATCATTTGAGGCTTGATGTCGTTTAAACCGGTGTAGTCATATTGCACATTGTAACGATAATCTCCACCCGTAATAGCGATACCTTGCTTTAAGAGTTCGCTTTGTTCGCTGATCATCTTTCTCACCAGATCTACTTTAGTTGAAGTAACCGTGATGACAGAGGTCACATTATAGCGGAAGGGAACTGAATTATTATTATAACGTTCGGCTTGCATGTCTATAATTTCCGGTGCATTGATACTGATTTCGTTTTCAGTGATTCCTTTCTGTTTCAAAAAGCCGACAATTGCTTGGTTGGTTGCATTTATCTTGTTATATAAGGTCGGGAGGTCATTTCCCAGGTCTTTATACATCAAAGGCCAAGTTACTTTATTAGCCGGCACCTCCATTTCTGCCAGACCTTTCACATTCACTACTCTGTCTTTACCAGAGAAAGTATCCAATCCCTGTTTGATAAAATACCCCATCACCAACATGCCTATAGCAAGGATGACGGCTTCCAGTTTCCAACTTTTCATACTTCAGTTGTTTTTAGTGATACAATTATTTGTTTTGTAAGCGTCCAATGCCTTTTTAACAGAACCCTGTTCTTGCAGTAATTGTTTTGCTTCTGCTTTATTAATATGTAATTCGTCAATCAGCATTTGCACTCCTCGGTCTATTAGTTTTCGATTGCTGAGTTGCATGTTTACCATCCGGTTTCCTTTTACTCTGCCCAGTTTTATCATGACGGTGGTACTTATCATATTCAGTATCATTTTTTGCCCTGTGCCGCTCTTCATGCGCGAGCTGCCTGTGATAAATTCCGGACCTACTATCATTTCGATGGGTATATCTGCCACACTCGAGAGTGGAGAGCCCGGATTGCTGCTGATGCTTGCTGTTAATATTCCGTGTTCTCTTGCTTTTTGCAGTGCTCCTATTACATAAGGAGTTGTTCCCGATGCCGCTATGCCTATCAGAATGTCTTTATTTGTGATGTGATGGTCTTGCAGTTCCATCCAGCCTTTTTGACTATCATCTTCAGCATTTTCTACGGGACGTCTCAAAGCCTGTTCGCCACCGGCTATAATACCTATGACACAGGTATCAGGCATACCGAAAGTGGGTGGAATTTCAGAAGCGTCCAATACTCCTAGGCGTCCACTGGTTCCGGCTCCCAAATAGAATATGCGTCCTCCTTGATGCATACGTTCTACTATTTCATTTACTAGTTTTTCAATTTGTGGTATGCAGGCATGAACGGCTGAGGCTACTTTCCGGTCTTCTTCGTTGATACCTTCCAGTAACTCTCTGACGGATTTTTGTTCCAAATCCTCATGTATGGACGGTTGTTCGGTTATTTTTATAAAATTCATACTTCGAAATGATAATCCTTTAATCCTTCCAGTGGACTTTTTAAAACTTTTCCGATGGACACATTCAGTCTTAGAGCTGCTTCTTTTACTTCTTCTTGAAAGAAAAATGCAATAGAACCTGTGAAATGTACAAGAATATCATGATATTCGTATTGCATAACATTACGGGTGAAGAAATCAGTGAAGCAGGAAATTAATAGATTCCGTATCTCTGGTCTGTGCTTGTGGGCGAAAAGAAAAGGAGTCAGACCCGCCAGAAAGCGGTTGGCTAAAGGCTGTCGGTATACTTTATCTAAAATCAGTGCCGGGGTCAAATCGTATTCTTTAAGGAAATCTTGGCAAAGGTCATCGGGAAGTTGGTGTTTCAGTAAATCACCTACCAGACGTTTCCCTAATACGGCTCCGCTACCTTCATCTCCTAAAATATACCCTAACGGAGAAATATTAGCTGTTATTTTTTTCCCGTCATAAAAGCAAGAGTTGGATCCGGTTCCTAAAATACATGCAATTCCTGCCGTTTTACCACATAGGGCGTGGGCGGCACCTAACAAGTCACTTTCGACAAGGATATTCGCTTTGGGGAAGTTCTGCGCCAAAGCTGTTTTCACTATATTCGTCTTTTCGGGAATACATCCTGCACCATAGAAATAAATAGTTGTAAATTCAGTGGTGTCTCCCAACTGGGGAATTAGTGTGGAGGCAATCACTTCTTTTATTTCATCAACTGATTGGTGGAAGGGGTTGATACCTCCTGTTCGAACTGTCCTGCTGTTTGTCTTGGTGTTACCCAGACACCAGTCTGTTTTGGTGGAACCACTGTCTGCTATTACTATCATATCGGATAATAAGATGATTGTTAGTCTTACAAAAATAGTATAAATTTATCCGATATCCATTGTTTTCCGTATTTATTTGTCGGGCTCTTATATTATTTTAGTAACTCTGTTCCTATTACTTATAAGTTAGTGCTTTTTCATATAAACAGACTTTTTTAATAATTGAGCCACAGCTTCATTGCAGCTATCTTTTCTCTGCTTACAGTAATTTTATCTTTAAATGGCGGTTTTACCTGTACTATTATTTTTGAAAAAAAATAGTTTTCTATTTTCTGTATGGCATGTACACTGACCAATGTTTGCCGGTTGGTGCGGAAAAAAATATCGGGGTTTAGTTGTTCGGACAGTTTGTCGAGCGATAAATCTATGATATGCTCTTTTCCTTCTTTTGTGACGGCAAAGGTAATTTTGTTTTCAGAATAGAAATAAGCTATATCTTCTACTTGCAAGGTATACAGCTTTTCGTCTCCTGATATCAGGAAGCGGGTACGGTATTTTTTTTCCGGATTACTTATATTTTTCAGTAGGTTCAGTAATTCATTGGATGAGTTCGATAGGGTGGTATTGCCATATCTGGCAGTTAATCTTTCAAACTTTTCGATGGCTTCGGCCAATCTTTCCCTGTTTATTGGCTTCAGCAGATAGTCTATGCTGTTTACAGTAAAAGCACGTATGGCATATTCGTCGTAAGCGGTGGTAAAAATAATCATACTTTCGGGTTGGGCCTGTTCTATGAAAGCGAAAGAAATGCCATCGGTCAGTTGGATATCCAGAAAGATTATATCCGGGTGTGGATGCTCCTGAAACCATTTTACAGATCCCTCTATGCTGCCGGGCAATACAACTATATCCCAGTCTGGCCTTAATCCTGACAACATTTTATGTAGCAGGCGTCCTGCAGGAATTTCATCTTCTATAATAGCGGCTTTTATCTTATTCATTCAGTAAAGGTATTTTTACGGTGAAATATTCAGAATCGTCAATAATTGTGATATGCAAGTTGCAAATCAGCAGATAGCGGGCAGATAAGTTCTTCAGTCCCATTCCTGATTTTGCAACATCCTTTTTTAATTTGATCTTGTTTCTTACGGAAAGAGTTTGATCTTTGTCAGAATAATCCAAATGGATGACCATTGGATTTTCCATATTGATGATGTTATGTTTTATCACGTTTTCGATAAGTAACTGTAGGGTTAATGAAGGGATTTTCTTGTTCAATAACGTGGGGGTCATTTTGTTTTCCAGTTGAATGCATTTTCCCAGACGCACTTGATGCAGATAGATATATGAATCCAGAAATTCCAGTTCATCACGTAAAGTGACAAGTCCTTGTTCCTGACTTTTTAGGATATAACGGTAAACATCTGATAGCTTTTGTGTAAAAACTACTGCGTTTTCCGGATTATATTCTATTTCGGATATTAAAGTATTCAAACTATTGAACAGGAAATGTGGATTTAATTGATTTTGTAAAGCCGTGTATTGCGCTTTGATGGAACTTTCTTCCAGCTTGGTTGTTTTTTCATGCAGAATAACCAGCTGCCTGTAAAAAGCGCTCGTGATACTTAAACTCACAATCACAATTTCTACCAACCATATAATCATGATCAAGCGCAGACCCGGACTGCTCAGTACAAATGGGAAAGGCAGTTCCAGCAATACTTTACAGATGGTCAGAGTAGCGTAATTCATGAAGAAAAGAATAGCTGCAATCAAAATGCAGTTGATAATCAGCTTGTTTCTCTTCTTGATAAAGAATAGAGAGCTTTTTTTTCAGCCACCGGTTGATGACTATCAGACTGAAGCCTACCAGATTGAATATGAACACCACAGAAATAAATCCCAGAGAGGAGATTAATATTTTCTGATGTTGAGGCGTAAGGTCGGTATATAGTACCAGCGAAAGGTATGAGAAACATGCCAGCCCTGAAAACAGGAAAAAGTTGAAGAATTGATTGTATTTATTTTGCATAGCCATTCCGCTGTTGAAAATGATTTGGGTTATTTTACAAAAATATGAAAAAAAGAGGAAATTCAGAAAAGAATAGAATACTTTCCAAATCTCCTCTTTTATGAGCAAACGCTTAGTATGGATTAAAAACAAACTCCTACACGTACACCCATGCTATTCCTTCCATCTTCAGAATAAGTCAGGATATCGGTTTTATTGGTTGCGTAGCTATAATATACGGCTACATGAAATCCCAGACGTTGATAAGGCACCGGATGAATATCCATTCCCAGTTCGGGTGAAACATAGAATCCCCACGGGCGTTCATACCATTGTACCAGATTGTTGTAAATGGAGTTTTGGGAATACATGGCACCCGATTTGACTCCGAAGTAAGGTTTTACATACCTGTTATCCGGTAACTTGTAGGATACAGATATTCCGAAGGGTAGTTGGAACGCTGATTGTTGCTGGTCTGTTGTCAATGAAGCCGTTGGGGTGAGGGGGATGGTCCGGCGGTCCACATATCGGTGATTGGTATGAAAATTAAGGAAAGCTCCTATAGACCAATAGGGCGTCAGATCATATTTTCCTTCAAAGTTCATTCCCCACCCGCTGAATTTATCGGCAAAGTTGCTGTTCAACGGCACATTCATCTGCCAGTCTACGTTAAAATGTACATTTTCCCAGGTCTGTGCTTTACTTGTGAAACAAAAGAGAACTAGTAACATTCCGATGAGGATACGTTTGGGAACTCTGTGTTTTAATATTTTCGTTTTCATGATTTTCCGGTTTTATTGTTTGTTTGACAGATAAGGAGATTGTGCAAATGCCTGATTGACGGCATTTAATGTCAACTGCATATTGAAATGGGAGTTTCCGTATAGCAGTCCTGACGCATAGGCATGCCAGATGACAGGCAGTTTGTTCTGGTTGGACTTATCGGCAGGTTGTCTTAAATCAACCATCTCCATAATCAGGGTTCCTGTGTCATAGCTGTAAGTTACCGGATAAGGATAATACCATCCTCCTCCCCAGTAGGGCCCCCAGAATCCGGCATCCCACCAGCCGCCATACCATCCTCCTGTGGTCATTTGTATTCTTTGTTGGGCGTATGACAACTGAATGCCTACATTGGCTTTTTCTTTATCTTCCGTCCGTACATAGCCTTTCTGTTCCATTTCATGGGCCACTGCACTGATAATGTTTTGGGCATTTTCATCTTTCCAATAATTGGCTTTCAGGCTGTTGTCCGGAACCAGAATGCTATCTGGCAGGTAATAGGTGGAAAACTCATTGAAATGTACACTGTTGTCATAATCAGTGTAAACGCTGTAGTCACTATCCAGTTTATTCATATCCGGATCTTTCTCGCACGAAGTAACTATCATGGCAAGCATGAATAGTGGAAATAGTAGCTTCTTCATATTCCTATAATTTTAGTTAAGTAGTTTATAGTGAGCGTCCTTTAAACACATTGGCTTTCTTTAATGGCAATATTTGACCGGATAAAGTCATGTGGCTGGAATTAAAGTTCGGAAGAATATCTACAGTCGCATTGTTGCTTCCATAAGGTATGTCAATGTTTACTTGGGCTGAGATTCCGATTCCCATCACGTTCATACTGACATGAATATTACCTTTTTTGTCGGTTTTTACTTTATAGTTCGAAGCATTACCGTCTACGGTAATACCTCCTAGTCCGTTCGGACCGCTGAAAGGTACATTGAATGCTACTTGCACCACGGCCTTGTCACCGTCCAGTCCTACAAAGTTGGTGTTGGATGAAACGAAAGCGGAGGTTCCGTATTTAAAGTAAACTCTGTCCGCTTCCAGTACAAAGGTTTGGTTGTCTATTGCCTCTTTGGCTTCCTGAAATAACATTTTGTCCAAAGCTTCCTGAGCCGCTTTTTTTTCCTGACGTGTCATTTCCTTTTCTGTTGTTTGTGCCTGTGAGTATTCTACGCAGGTAAACAAGGTTACTAATGTTAATATTACAACTTTTCTCATAATACCTACTTTTTTATTTTATGTTGTTTTCCTATTGAAATCCGGTATAAATATAATAAGCTTTGTCATAAACAGGTAGTAATTTATTACTGAAACGGAAAAACCGGTTGCTGAAGTGTGTTTTGGAGGAGCTGAAATTAAAGGTGTGAAGAGGAATGAATGAGAAAAGAACAGCCCTGGAAATCTGCTTTAACAAAATTTCCGGGGCTTATTTTCTATGAACTATAAAGTGATTAGAAAGACCTTCCTTTAAATATATTTGACTTGTCAAGCGGTAGTATTTCACCGGATAAAGTCAGACGGTTGGAATTGAAGTTGGGGCGTATATCTACGGTGGCATTGTTGCTTCCATAAGGTAATGTTATACTTACCTGAGCAGATATACCTACACCCATTACGCTCATTGTCAGATATATGCTTCCTTTCTTGTCGGTTTTGATCTTGTAACCGGAAACATTGCCGTCTACAGTGACACCTCCTAATCCGTTAGGACCGCTGGCAGGAATGTTGAATGCTACCTGCACGGATGATTTATCACCGTCTACCATTACAAAATTGGTATTAGAAGAAACAAAGGCATTTCTTCCTCTTTTAAATATAACCCGGTCAGCTTCCAGTGTGAACGCTTTATTTTCTATAGCTTGTCTGGCTTCTTCGAACAAGGCTTGTTCCATAGCTTTTTGCGCCTCTTTCTTTTCCTGACGAGTCATTTTTTTTGTTGTTTGTGCTTGTGAGTAGCCTACGCAGCAAAACAAGGTGACGAATACTAATAAAATAATCTTTTTCATATATGTATCTTTTATGTTATTGTTTGGATATGAAACAAATATAATAATTATTTTGTTGAAAGGACTTTATCTTATTTTTTAATTAAAAGCTTCTATGACTTTATATTTTGTACAATGTGTCAAAGAGGGGAGGACAGTATGGCGAATCCTGGCGCAAAATCCAATGGAACTTGGTGCAAGATTGGGTAAACCTTGTAACAAGATATTGCGGAACTTGATACACATAAGTATGTGTTGGCTTATGCTTGCGTATATGTAGCCCGATGCCAACGTATGTTGCAAGCTTACGTTACTGATGTTGTTGAATATGTCTTCATGTTTTTAGAAAACATCAGCACCTTTTTAAAAAAGGTCAGCATGTTTTAAAAAAAGGTCAGCATGTTTCAGCGTACATGCCTATCATGTTCAGCGTACATTACTCCCTCACTAAGCCGATGTTCTTCCTTCTCCATTCATCCTTTCATCTTATTTAAAACACACAGTCAATCAAGCGGTTAAAAATGGAACCGCTTCCCCTCACTCCCGTTTCAACGGTAAGCGTCTCGTAAGCGTCTCCGCGATTCTATCTTGTCGCCCTTTTTTCATTCTTATATTTTTGCCATGTATAAAAATGAATCATTATGGATTTAGCAGAAAATCGATTTGGAAAAACCTGGAAACATTTCCTTGAAGTATTGAAAGTAGACTACAATTGTTCTTTAGCCGATG
>OHAW01000416.1_pt1 | contig 20927 bp, 15 predicted proteins | sample 1577221 | NCBI WGS metagenome assembly OHAW01 (sample SAMEA3879583, study PRJEB24766) | human gut metagenome | biome: human-associated habitat; feature: feces | place: USA | collected 1985/1987 | reverse complement strand
ATTGCACCGTACGGCGGAACGTGCAACAGCCTTGATTTCGGCGGCGTACTGACCGAGCTGAATCTGCCTGTCACGGAAGACCAAAAGCTCTGGGATCAGATCATGGATCTGACGCCGCTGAAACGGTGGATGACCGTCGAGGAAACGGCGGACTGGGCGTATTTTATGACCGTGACGAACCGGTTCTGCACGGGACAGAATATTCTGATTGACGGCCTTGAAGCGGGAAATGCACATTTTGTGTGGCCGGATGAATGATTTGTTGATTGCCTGCACAAACAAAAAAACAGGTTCCCTGCACGGAAGTTTTTTAAGCTTTTCCGCTGCCGGGCTGCCTGTTTCTTTTTATTTTTTTCGTTTTTTCTTACGCTTTCTCAAACACCAGAATTTTCTCTGCGAATTTGTGGACAATCGTCATCCACATGAACAGCTTGTAGATGGGATTCAGCGTTTCCATACCGCGGGCGATGTTGTCGTCTTTTACTTTTCGGAAACCGGCGGCAATGTCGCCCAGGTCTGCAAAGCTGTTCGCACCCCAGGTAAATGTCGCGCCTGTCGCCTGGATGGATTTTTCGATGTTTTCTTTCTTTACAAAGTACGGGCACAGCGTTTCCATGCAGACGTAGGCATTGTCGAAATGATCGCGGATGATGGCGAGCATCATTCTGACCTCATCCGCTTTCATGTACATGGTCAGACCTTCGATAATGAAAAGCATTTTGCCCCGCACTTTTACCTGATCGGCCCATGCCGGGTCGAGCACGGAACACGCAATCGTGGAAACATGGCCGGATTCCTGATAGATGGAATCGCGCACCTCAATCGTCTCCGGCAGATCGAGATTGTACCAGGTAATTTTTCCATTATCCATGCGGTAAAACCGTGTGTCCAGACCACAGGCGATGTTGACGACGGTACAATCCGGGTTCTTTCGGATAAAGTCGCTGACCAGCTCATCAAACACAACACTCCGCGCTACGATTCCGCCGCTCATTGCTGTGTCCTTTTTCGCATTGCTGAAATCATAGTCGATGCGGTCGATCAGCTCTTCTGCTTTGGTGTCGCGGAACTTGTTTTTCGGATTTCTGCTGTGCATGGCACGGGCGTAGAAGCACTGCAGCATCGTCTCGGCAGTTCCGTTCAGTTTTGGTTTTATTTTTTCATTGCTCATTCTGGGTGATCTCCCTTCCATTTCACCGGTTCCGGTCCGGTCTTGTTTTATTTCGGATTTTCCACCTTGTCCCCCACGAACCAGTAATCACAGACCTCACCGCCGCCTGCCAGCGTATGGTCACGATGGAGCTTTGCATGCATCAGGGCTGCTGTCTTGTAATCAATGTCGCACATAATCGGCAGCACTTCCAGATAGCCCTCTTTTCGGGCGAAGGTGTTTAGGGGACATTGGGTGAAGTGGTAATAAAAACCGTCCTGATGCTTCGTCTCATCAAAATGAAAATCCCACGAATACGCCTTATACTGCGGATGTGCTTCCAGCCAGGCGGCATCCTTATGCATCATCTTCGCAATCCGCGCCATGCCGCTCTTCTTATTCGCATTAATCATCAGGCCCATGGCTTTCAGAAGCGGGAAGGACATCATCTCCTCTGAGATTGTACGCAGTTCATCCACAGAAATCTGTCTGTCCGACGCATCCCAGAGCGCAAGAAAAATGAGGCCTTCATAGAGATTCGACGCCATCGGGTTGTCCTTTCCGATATCATCGGCGCGTCGAAGCATATCGCGGTAGATCTGGTTGGTTTTGCGGAGAAGCTCTGCGGTTTTCGCCTTGCCGTAACGTTTTAGCAGGCTTCTCTTAATTAAAGGAGTCAACATGTTCCAGTATTTGCTGGTGTATTCCATCATGGGTGGGTACCTCTTTCTTACTTTTATTAGTCTTCACTAACTTGCAGGTGTAAAATTGCCGCCTACAATGTAGAAAAATAGGCGGAATTTTACTTTTCATTATGAGGTTATTATAGCACAGTTTTTGTTACTTTGCTTTATTCAAATAATTTTTCTTGACTTTTTTTCTTTTCTATAGTATCCTTTTATACAAAGAAATGGGTTTTTTGTCGTGTACAGCCTTATGGCTCAATCGGGTTGCTCGTTTCTTTTTTTTATGTCCAAAATATCATAAAGATACATTTTTTCATCTTCCGAATGTCTTACAATAAGTGATGCATGAAATACATTATATCTTACTATTTCATCATCCTCTCCATATACCGGCAATGCGAATCTCGAATCATATCGATACCATCCATACTTTGCATTTTTCCAATGTTTCTTTTCATCATTCGCCCTATGATGCTTTCCCGAAGCAATTTCAATTAATTCTGGAATTCCCTGAGAAGCATTCGCTTTTGCCTTTGCTTTCGTCCCTTTTATAGAAAATGTATATTCTGATCCACTATATTCATTTGGCAAATCCGCTCCGATATAGACCGCATCTCCCGTCGAATCAATTGTATAAACGTCTCCAACAAATTCTTTCAAATACTCTCTTACTTCTTTCCAGCGAATCCCTCTTTTCCCTTTAAATTTTATATCATTAATAACAACAATATCTTTCCCATCAACATCTTGAATTACAGAAACATTTCTCTTAGATTTCTTATTCGACATTTTCAACGATTCATTCAGCATTTCAAAATATGTCATAATATTTTTCTTAAGTCTTCCATCTGATTTTCTATAGCATTCAATTATGTATTTCTCTCCCACGCTATAATTAAACGGTATCTCTTCTATTTCATCCTCTTTCTTTAATAACTCTATTGGTGACATTTCAAGAGCTTCTGCTATCACCAGAAGTTTATCCGCTTGCGGATTAATTTTCTTCTTTTTCCAATCACTGATCGTACTCGTTGCTATTCCCGTTTTTCTGGCTAATTCAGTCTGACTCATATGCAGTTCTTCAAGTTTTTTAAATATTTTTTCGTATATTTCCATAATCAACATCCCTCTATCTTTCCGACTTTTCGGATATTGTATCATTTTATCCAAATATTCTCAAGAACAATTTAACACTTAAATTTTCTGGCATTGACTATACTATTCCACAAAAACTTCTTGACTGCTTTTCTGCCATCCTTTATTATAAAAGTTAAGAAATGGGTTTTTTACCGTACGTGTTATTCTTAACAGCCAAGCGGGGTGCTCGTTTCTTTTTTATTTTCTTTATAATCTCTTCTGATCACGCCATTCTCCTAACAGATCATTCAACGCCAAACCTGTATGAATCCTTCTTATGCATTCTTCTGTATCAAACTCATTTGTAGCCTTTATATACGAATACAAATTCTCTTCATTAATTTTCCTAACTATTTCTTCTTGATGTTCTTCAACATATGTCTCAAATTTTTCACGTTCATTCTCTGTTTCATAAACCAAAACCACCCGCATTAAATTTCCATTAGCACATATAGCTTCTTCAGCCCCATTTTCCAAAAAGAATCTATATAATCTGTATTTTCCACTTCCCATCACAAAATACTTATACGTAAATTTACTGTTAACTCTATATTGGTCATATCCACAATATCCCCATTCAGGTGTTGGTGCCCGATATCGTCCTCCATCCAGTACTACAAGTTGGTATTCATCTAACACTGTATTTCCTGCCAAAATCTTTAACTGCTCATATGATACATTCTTATTAGTCATTGTATATGCATAATATTCTGGAACTGCTTGTTCATCATCTTCTTTTAGAATTTTAAGCTGATATTCCGGTCTATACATATTGTAATACGTATAACCTTGTTGTTTCCATTCCAATGGATATTGCAATCTGTCTAAAATATAATCTAAAGGCGTTTGCAATAAACCAAACCTCTTTTTCCAAAGTTTTTCTACATCCTCAATACTTGCCATTCCATTATTTGGCGTATTTTTGTCACCATCTCTCATATACACACATCCTTCATACATTTTTCCATATTTTTTCTTCAAATATATAGGCGTCTTCTGCGTGTTATACACAATAAGTACGTCTATTTCCGTCTCTTTTATCACGATTGTTTCGACCGAAATTTCCGGTTTTACATCTCCTGCAAACAAAAGTGTATCTAATCTATCTAAAATATCAGCCTGCTTACGTCTGCTTTTTTTCATTCCCACAACATTTCCATTATCATCAACGCCAAATAAAAGATATCCATTTTCCTCGTGTGGTGTATTTGCAAAGCAGATAATATCTTTGATTAAATCCTCTATATTCTCATGCCATTCTTGCTTATAATCCCAATACTCACCTTCGTATCCTTTTTCAATTAATATTTCAGCAATTCTGGCAATCGACAAATCATTAAATTTATTCATTTTGTCCTTCCTCCATTGAGCTTGATTATTTCTATACCAAATTCAAAATAATGTAGTTTCATCTTCACTACACGTAATAATCCGTATATGACTTTTCCCATTCTACCATAGTTTTCAATGATATATTTTATAGCAAAATCTTTTTAATTCCTTCTAAAATTTTTCTACCACGTTCATTATCCTCTGCATATAAATATTGACATGGGCATTCTTCGACAAAATTTAAATAAGTTTGGTTAAGTTTTATTGCATACGTATATGGAATATCATAAATCCTATTTGAATGCTGCACAACTGTTTTATCGCCATATATGATCGCATACTTTGGACTCAACGGCATATAAACACCACGTGATTCCAAATGGACCGGTACATCTGAAAAAACAAAATAATTATCTGACCGTAAAATACTCATCCTTAAAGCTTCCACGAACTCATCTAACATTCTATACAATATACCACCAAGTTCCTGACCATGACATTGACTCATATCAGAAGAAACAACAATATTCTTCACTATATTTCTTACAATGTCAGCATCCATACGTCCAGAACCAAGCATATCCATTAGTGCCCGAAACTCCTGCAACTTTTCATCATATAACACACTGTCTAAAAAAGATTCCATTTCAAAATGTGCATTTCTCAAAAACATAGTAACAACAAATCTTCGAAGTAATTCTCTTTCTGACTTTGAACAAATCAGCGCAAAATTATCATTGTTATCCATAATGGCAAATAATCGTTGCAGCATATTAGATACTTTCGTTTCTAATTCACCATATTTATCTTCAAACATATTAGGACATAGATATTCATCGCCAAACTTTCCAATTTCATATTGATATTGTCCATAGCATACGGATTTAGGCGGAATATGACCCAATCTTTTGTTTTTCAAATCAAAATAAGCAAGCATTTTGCTCTCACCATTGATCCAATATCTCATATAAAATTGAGGAACATAATGTTGCTTTTTTGTCATGCTTTTCATATCTTTCATTTCTTTGAAACCTCCCTAAAATTAAAGAGAGAGCAATAACACCTGTGTGTTACATACTCCCTCTTTGCGGCTAATTTTAGTGTTGTCTGCCAACGACCTGCAAACTACTGGTAAATATATCGGCTTTTCGTGTTGTCCGCCAACGGCCAATCACATGATTGACAAGAATATCAGATTTCAGTGTTAGCCCACTTGAAAAGCACGCTTTTCATTACCATCATTATAGATAGATTTCATTTTTATGTCAATATATTATGGTAGACTGTTTTTCATTATTTTTAGGCCGGATCTTTCGAATACGTTATGCCGTTTGCTCTTTTTTATATTATTCTGTCTCACTCTTCAACTCATCAAACATAGCCTGCGCCAGTGCACTCATGATCGCCCGGTATTTTCCTGCATCTTCGAACAGTTTCGTATAGGTTTCCGTACTTTCCACATATGCCTCCTGCGCTGCGTCGTCAAACAGTTGTGGGAAAATATTCTTCACAAAAATCTTGCGTCCATCTGTTCTTGCCGCTTTTATCAGTTTCTTATTGTTCCTGAGTTTCTGGTGCAGTGTCGTAATGACAACCTTATCTCCATCCGTAAAGTTTCCCATGTACTGCTGATTGATCTGCTCAATTACCTGCTCCAGAGGGCTGAGTGTTTCGACCATCTTTACAGGTTTCTTCAGCTTTGCAGGCGCATAAATCCCTTTTTCTTCTTTCATCAGTTTAATAGAGCCTTCATATGTTTTCTCAAGATTGTAATACTCCAGCTTCACCCGATTTCCCAGTTCAAACGGAATCGCCGGATCTGCCGGTATGACTTTTGACAGGTAAGAGCAGAAAATATATTCCTCATGCATCTGCTTGTCAAACATCCTCGCAATCTGTGTGATATATCCATACCATTTTACAAAGCTTCTGCAAAGTTTGCGGAACTGATAGCGCTGTTCCTGATTTAAGGCATTATACTTCTTTTGAATCGGCAGCAATGCATTGGTAACAGCCGCTTGAATCTTATTTGCTTTTCTTTTATCCTCATCAAAATAAATTTTGTTTACCTTCTCGATGTCAGCATCATCATAAATTTTAAAATCCCGAAGCATTCTCTGTGTCTTATAGATCAGATCTGTATTAATCTCCTGCTCCAGAAATGTTTCCTGATAAAACGGCTGAAATGCATTCAAAATTTCTTCCTTGGTATTGATAAAATCTACAATGAATGTATCTTGTTTATCTGGATGCGTTCGGTTTAATCTGCTCAACGTCTGAACCGCTTTTACACCGCGCAATTTTTTATCAACAATCATTGTATGAAGCAATGGTTCATCAAAACCAGTCTGATATTTTTCCGCTACAATCAGAATATTTCCTTCATCATGAAAGACCTGTTTTGTCTGCGACTCTTTGATTCCATTCAGCTTACTCTCTGTCCATTCCGTTTCCTGCAGATCATCTGGATCTTTGATGGAACCAGAAAATGCCGCCAGGATCTCAAGATCGTAATATCCGTTTTCTTCCATGTATCTCTTAATTTCATGATAATATCGAACAGCCGCAAGTCTCGATGAGGTAACAACCATCATTTTCCCTTTTCCCTTAATTTTCTGCTTCGTAACATTGCGGAACACCTCAACAATAATGGCCGATTTCTGCTGAATATTATACGGGTGCAGTTCTTCATATTTTTTGATTGTTTTTAATGCTTTTGACTGTGGAACTTCCGGATTTTCCTCTATATTTTTTGCAATCTGATAACAGGTTTTATACGTTGTATAGTTTTGAAGAACATCCAGAATAAATCCTTCTTCAATTGCCTGACGCATCGAATAGATATGGAATGGATGATAAGAACCATCGTTCCATTCTGTGCCGAACATCTCTAATGTTGAACCTTTTGGTGTTGCTGTAAACGCAAAGAAGGAAAGATTCTTATGTTTTCCATGCGAAATCATTTCACGCACCAGACGGTCATTATCATCCAATAATTCCTCTTCGGCTTTTCCTTCTAGTTCTGCATACTCTTTCAGAGCATCCGACACATCCGCAAGTGCAGCCTTCAATTTCATTGCAGAGGAACCCGTCTGTGAAGAATGTGCTTCATCCACGATAATCGCAAATCTCTTATCTGTTGTATCATCCACTTCTTCATAAATAACAGGGAATTTCTGCAAGGTTGTTACAATGATTCTCTTCCCATCATTCAACGCATCCCTTAAATCTTTCGAGGATTTCTTTTCATCAATCGCGCATACGCTGCCCAGTGTATGATCAAATCCTGTGATGGTTTCCTGCAGCTGTGCATCCAGATTCCGTCTGTCTGTTACAATCACAACCGATGTAAATACAGGCTCATTCTTACTATTATGTAAAGATGCCAGGCGATACGCGGTCCATGCAATCGAATTTGACTTTCCAGAACCTGCCGAGTGCTGAATCAGATAATTGTTTCCTGAACCGTTCTCACGCACATCAGCAATCAGCTTACGCACTACATCCAGCTGATGAAATCTGGGGAAAATCAGACGCTTCTTTGTAACATTCTTTCCATCTTTCTTTTCAGTCTTCACCTCAAAGCTGATGAACTTCTGAATAATATCCAGCAAGCTGTCTTTCTGCAACACATTTTCCCAGATATAAGATGTCACATAATTATCATCTTCTGCCTGTGGATTTCCTGCACCACCATCATTTCCGGCGCCGTTGGAACCCTGATTGAATGGCAAGAAATATGTATCTGTGCCTTTTAATTCCGTAGTCATCCACGCTTCATAAAGGTCTACTGCAAAATATGCCAGAATACGATGATTCAGCCAAAATGCAGGTTCTCTCTGGTCACGGTCATACTGCCACTGCAATTTTGCATTGTCTACCGTCTGTCCTGTCAGCTGATTCTTTAATTCAATCGCAACCACGGGGATGCCATTGACTGCAAGCATCATATCAACAGATTTATTATTCTGCTCTGAATAGTGCCACTGACGGATGCATTGGCACACATTCTGCTCATATCTTTTTACCGCAGCAGCATTCAGAGTGGATTCCGGCTTGAAATAGCAAACCTTGAAATCCATCCCACGATGTTTAAAACCATGACGCATGATAGATAGTAAACCATCCATTTGTACCGCATCTTCAAAACATTTATAAAATTTCCGGTATAGATCGGAGTTGCACTGTTTTTCAAAACGCTGCCACATAATCGGCTGGGTTGCTTTTACAAATTCAACTAATGTACGGATATCCAATGCCATATCCGAAGACGAAGTATATCCCGCATCTGTTGCCTTTTCATATCCACCAGCAGGTGATATAAGAAAGGCTTCAATATTGGATTCAAACTGTTTTTCATTTTCAGCCATAGGTTATACCACCCTTCTTTTGCCTGTTACTACTTCGTAAATCAGGGATTTTTTGTAGGCTTCGAGGTCATTGATAAGAGATTCTTTTTCAGCGATGAGAGAATCTAATTCCACAACCTTATTATCCAAATATTCAGCAATAGCTTGCTGTTCCTTTTTTGATGGTAAAGGTAAATAAATATCTTTCATTGACTCTTGAGTTAAATGTGGAACTCCCATTCCATTTTTTAATCTTGTGATAATGTTTTGAAATAACGGACTCATAAAATAGTAATACTCATATCTATAATCTAATAATTCATTGGGTGTGATGACCGACAGAGAACTATTTACAGTTGCTTCTCCCAACGGCATATCATCAATTCGTGCACATTTTCCAATACCAGCCCCATCCTTTACCAGTACTAAATCGCCAATTGATAACTTAATTTCTGGAGATTCATCATATCTTTCTTTTGTAATACAATTCAAGTTTTCCCAACATAAATGACTATTCACAATATGATACGCAGCTAAAAATGGATAACCAACATCGACATATTCTTCTGCTTTAAGTCCTTTCCATCCCAATCTGGCACGAACATAATTAACTTTCATATAGCGAACAACTGACCATTTTGCAGGAATAAATCCCATGCCATCAACACCAGAATTCTTCATCTCAATATTCTTATCAAGACCTTTTGTCACAGCTTCAAAAATCACAGACTGTTTCAGTTCCTTATATTCATCAATACTTACCTTTGCTTCCGCAATGATTTCATCAATTTTAAAACAGGTTTCGTCCAAATAATCAGCAATATTTTCCTGCTCCAATATATTTGGTACAGGAATTCTCAATCGTTTTATAATATTTTGACTAATATTAGGTTGTCCTCCGCCTCGTGAAGACAGCACTAATTCCTCTTTAGCAGCCATAAGTCCCCAAAATGCAAATTGCATATAAATATCTTTTGTCGGCTTTACTAATACGCAACACGCTTGATTTGTACATGCATCAATATCCACAATTGAAATATTTCCTATGGATGCTCCATACATTGCTATAGCAATGAACGGAGCTTTATAAACAGTTAATGCAGAAGTATTTGATACTATTTCATTTGAAATATGTTTTTTAGTACCCTTTACAATCGTTCCGTTAATATCTCCTGATTGTAGCCAATTAATCATGCCTTGATAATATTCCTCAATATTTGAATTTGGCGTTGTTCCACTTCCAATAGTTTCAAATAAACTATTTATTTTTCTTATTTTCCAAATTCTAGGAATATTCCCAATCCATTCAATGCCACTCTCTTTCATTTCTGTTTCGGGTCTAATTATAGCTTTCATAATCGTTCACCCCCAAACAAATCATGCAATTTCGCCATCAACCCCTTTTCATATTCTTCAATCCGTGCTGCTATTTTCTCTGATGGCTCAATCTGTTTATATTCATAAAATGTTCTAGTGAATGGAATTTCATATCCTACTTTTGTTTTGGTTTTATCAATCCAGGCCTGTGGGTTATATGGAATGACTTCACGTTCAAAGTAAACATCAATATCTTCTGCCAATGGCACATTCTCTGTATCACGCTTCGATTTATCAGCCACTGGCTTCTTTTTCTTCAGCACAATATTTCCATTTTCATCCAGCTGCGGCGTTTCCACTATAATCTTGTTATAACCAAGATCAATCGCATCCATGACCTTACTTTTTACAACAATTTCATTATCATTTTCATCCGCACCATGATATATATCATCTACATAAACCCCATACGCTTCAACAATCAAATCACGGCAAGCCTTTGTAATATCAACATTTTTCGAACCGATATTTTTACGTCTTGCAGAACAACACGCCGATGCATCAATCAACTGTACTTTCCCTTGATGTGTGACTGGTTTATTCTTCATCACAAGCCATATATACGTTGCAATACCTGTATTATAAAAGACATTGTTCGGTAACTGTACAATCGCATCCAGCCAATCATTCTCAATTAAATATCTGCGAATCTCAGACGGGCCAGAACCAGCATCACCATTGAATAGCGAAGAACCATTCTGAATAATTGCCATCTGACCATCCTCTTTTAATTTTGCTAGACCATTCAGCATAAACAGAAGCTGTCCATCGCCTTTTGCCGGCAGTCCCGGTTCGAATCTTCCTGCTTTCCCCTTCTTAAATTCAGCTTCCACCTCTTTTTCCTCACGCTTCCATGGAATACCGAATGGCGGATTGCTGATCACATAGTCAAACTGATATCCGCTGAATTTGTCATCCGACAACGTATCGCCAAACTGCATATTGTTAGGATCGCCGCCGCGGATCAGCATATCAGCCTTTGCAATACCGAATGTAAATGGATTGAACTCCTGACCGAATACCGTAACATCTGCATCCGCATCCATCTGTTTCAATCTTTCTTCCATACAGGTAAGCATCTGAGATGTTCCCATTGTCATATCATAAACGGTCTTTGAAATGCCGTCGCCTGTAAATGCGGATTCATCACCTGCTACAAGAAGGTCACTCATCAGATAGATGATGTCACGGCTTGTGAAATGTGCTCCGGCTTCTTCGTTATATGATTCAGAGAATCTACGAACAAGATTTTCAAACACATATCCCATGTCAACAGCACTGATTTTCTCAGGTGAAAAATCACCTTTATCCGTACAGAAATCAGAGATTACCTGATACAGAAGACCTGCTTCTTCCATGTGCTTAATCTGAGAATCAAAATCCATACGTGTAAGAATATCCTGAATGTTATCAGAAAATCCATTCAGATACGCCTTGAAATTATCTACAATATTTTCCGGATCAGCAATTAATGTCTTAAACGTAAATGGACTTGTATTGTAAAATTGATATCCTGATGCCTTACGCAGAAATCCATCTTTTACAGCCAATTTTTCTACTTTTTTGTATGTATCAAGAACTGCCTGATGTGTTGGCAGTAAACAATCATGAAAACGCTTGATTACCGTCATCGGCAGTATAACCAGACCATATTCATGCGGTTTATACGCTCCCACAAGATCATCGGCAACAGACCATACAAGAGCTGCTGTATCGTTGGAATTCTTACCAACATTTGTAATTAAATCATTACTATTTGCCATCTTTTGTCTCCTTATCCACATAACTATCCATATTCACATTATAAATATACAATATTTATTTCGCAATCAAATTCTTTTTTTAATGCCTTTATTTACAAAAAGCAACACCAAAAGAGAACCCGTTTCCAAGTTCTCTTTTGGTGTTGCCTTACTTATTGTTGCAATTTTGACTTATACAAATAAGAAATAGTCGCCCTGCTCTCTGGTAAAGTAATACGAAGCCATTTCTTATAGCTATTTAACAATTTCGCCAGATCAGGTGATCGTACTCACCTTCCGGTTGTCTTGTCAAATATAGTATATGGCAATCGTATAATTTTGTCAACACTGGCTTCTTCTCTGAAAATGATTCTTGACTTATTTTTCTTTTTTGTTATAATTAGCATCAAGAAATGGAGCTTATGACGCGCATTTCTTTTTCTTTTTGTCAATTTAATACATTTATCCAGGGAACCGTTGGGGTGTTATGTCAGCCGCCGGACATTTTTTGAAAGGAGGCTGGTGCTGATGGTTACATATAGTGATTTATTTACTTTCATAATTATGCTTTGTGCTGTTATAACTCTTGTTATCAATATTATGCACAAAAAATAGCGCCCCTGCTCTGGTAAAGTTAGGCGCTATTTTTAGTTAAAAGCTTTATCCGGCGGTCAGGTGTACACTGACCAACGGTTCTCTTGTTAAGTGTATTATATTACAAGGGTTTCGCTTTGTCAACGCTCGCTTTTTAGCTGATCAGATCTCTTTCCCTCCCCTTCCGAAACTTCGTCCAAAATTTCTCAAAAAGAAATTGAAATCCCCTCCCGACCGACTTATAATATTTTTCATAAGACACACATATGGGGGAATTTTATGGAGATCAGTATTCTTCTTGCGCAGCAGATCGCGCAGCTTTTTCTTATGATTTTGATGGGCTTTTTAATCGTAAAAGCCGGACTTTTAAAGGATGAGGACAGCAAAGTTCTGTCGAAAATTGTGCTGTACCTGATCATTCCCTGCGTGATTCTGAATGCGTTTCAGATCGATTACACGCCGGAAACGGTGCGGGGGCTGCTGGTTGCGTTTGCGGCTTCGCTTCTGATGCAGGTTGTGCTTCTTTTTGCGGTTTCAGCTCTTGGACGGGTGTTTCATTTGGATGCGGTTGAGATAACTTCTGTTTACTACTCCAATTCCGGCAATCTGATTGTGCCGCTTGTGACGGCTGTTTTAGGAGCGGAATGGGTGCTTTACAGCTGTGTTTATATGAGCGTACAGCTTGTCTTTTTCTGGACGCACTGCAAAAAGGTGATCAGTCGTGAGGCTTCCTATGACTGGAAGAAGATTGTTCTGAACCTCAATATTATTTCTATTTTCGTCGGAATTCTTCTTTTTTTCACGGGCATCCGGCTTCCTGCGCTGGTCAACAATACGCTTCATTCTGTCGGAAGCATGGTTGGCCCTGCCAGTATGATTGTTACGGGTATGCTTTTTGCCGGCATGGACTTCCGGCAGATTTTTGCGAATAAACGGATTTACTTCGTGACCTTTCTCCGCCTGATCGCCGTTCCGCTGATGGCGCTTGTTCTTCTGAAAATCAGCCATCTTGCCGATCTTTCTGCAGACGGACCGACGCTGATTCTGATTGTTTTTCTCGCCGTCATCACGCCATTTGTCTCTACAGTTACACAGATGTGTCAGGTATACGGAAACGATTCACGCTATGCCAGTGCCATCAATGTTGTTACCACGCTGGCTTCTATTGTGACGATGCCGCTTTTAGTGATGCTGCTTCAAATGATACTCTAATCACAATTAACAGAAAAACGCTGTCCCGCTTCCCCTTCCAGAGAAGCATTGACAGCGTTTTCTATTACCCAATTAATACCTTTTTCCCTTCAAACGCAAATCCATAATGCCGGATTCTTTCTTTTGGGATTCCCCGTTCTTTCAGTTCCGCGTCGTATTTCTTTATTTCAATCTGCGCCAGTGCTTTTTGTACCGTTTCCTGCAGCGTTTTTTCTTCCGTTTCTTTTACTTTAAATTCCAGAATCATAGCATCTCGATCCAAATTTCTGGGAATTAGAATCACATCGTATCTTCCATACCCACTTTCCCGATTGGAACGCACCTCATAAAGATCTCGCACTTCCACCAGCAACCCAAGTACAAATCCATGATAAAACCGCTCTGGCTGGCTCCGCTCGGACGCATGTTTTCCAGCATCAAAATTACTAAATGTAGCAAGTGCAATATCATTCATATAGAGGTTCATCGCTTTTACATCACCATTCAGCATTGCTTTGATAAATTCATTATAATTGGCAGATGCCGCTGCAAACCAGCTTTTGAACATATTCGAAAACATGCTCACAGTCTCCAGATTTGTGATGGAAAGAGAATACCACGGCTCCAGCGTCAGTCCTCTGTATTCAATCTCCTCCACTTTCAGATAACCGCTTGCCACCAACAGACTCCATACCGCACTTTCATCCTGTTCTAATTGTCCAAATATAATCTGCTCATCAAAATTAACTACAATTTGTTGTCTGTTGATCAGTTTTTCCAGTTCTTCCTTCATATTTACCGATGCCGACTGCAGGAGTTTGCTGATCAATCCATTGGAACTTGTAGCTGCCCAGTAGGGCCGCAGTTTTTTCTCTTTCAGATAATTTGTAATAGACCACGGATTGTAAATATCACGATGCGTGCCAAAGCAAAATCCGTCATACCATTGCTTTACCAGATCTTTCTTTTCCGGCATTCCAAATTGATCTAATGATTGAAATACCTCTTCTTCTGTAAAACCAAAACAGTCTGCATAGGCATCCGATGTTGTTGTAATAACCGTCAGATTATTGAGGTCCGAAAAAACAGATTCTTTGGAAATACGGGTAATTCCAGTCATCACAGCGCGTTCCAGATATGGATTTGTTTTGAATGTCGCATTGAAAAGGCTTCTCATAAATCCTACAAATTCATCCCAGTATCCATGAATATAGGCTTCCTGCATGGGCGTGTCATATTCATCCAGAAAGATCAAAACTTTTTTTCCATATAAAAGATTCAAATAACTGGAAAGATTTTTTAATGCATCCTGTGCTGTCACATCACTCATTTTTTCTGTAATTTCCAGCATCTGCTGTTTCTCATTTTGCGTAAAACATTCTTCCTGCTCCAAATACCGATGTTGGCGATAAGCATCTACAATAATATTTTTTATCTTCTGCACTGCATCTTGATAGTTATTCTGTTTTACGTCCGCAAAGCTCAGAAAAATCACCGGATAAGTTCCCTGCAGTCTGCGGTATTTTTCCTGTTTCCAGATAGAAAGCCCTTCAAAGATGGTACCTTTTTCTGCATACTGTCTGGAAAAGAAACAATTCAGCATGCTCATATTCAATGTTTTGCCAAATCTTCTCGGACGTGTGATCAGCGTAATGTCATCTCCACTTTCCCACCATTGTCTGATAAAATCGGTTTTATCAACATAAAAATAATGATTTTCTCGAAGGGAAGCAAAATCCTGCTTTCCTATACTAATCGCTGAAGTCATATTTCATCTTTCCTTTCTGAGCGCAGACACACCAGCATTTTCTGTCTGATAATGAAATGTTCCACTGTTTTCTAATCGATAATCTTATCTTATAGTTTATCAAATTCCGAAAGAAATTAATAGACTTTTTCTTCTGCACAGCAAAAAAATGGCCGTCCCATTCCTCAGTGCAAGGATCAGACGGCCATTTTTCACTATCAGTTTCCAGTTTTATTTCTCATACAAAAACTCTTCTGGCAGTGTTACACCGAAATCCTTTGCCAGATGGCGGAATTCATCCGGTGTGATCGTCTGGCGTTTCGTTGGCTGCATAGAAAGTGTTTTTACCAGGATTTCTGCAGATTTTTCTGCGGTATGCATCAGACCGAAGGTCAGGTCAAAATCAAAGCCGGCGGCGAACATGCCGTGGTGTGCCCAGATAGCAAGATCATATTTCTTCATCAGCTCGCTCGTGGCAACGGCGATCTCTCTGCCTCCCGGAACCATCCACGGAACGACACCTATTCCGGACGGGAATACAACAGGACACTCGGTTGCCATCTCCCAGAGTTCGCGGGTAAATACTTTATCTTCCAGCGGCAGAACAAAGGTAAGCGCGATCACGTTGGTGGTATGTGCATGGTACACAACGCGGTATCTTTCGTCCTGCAGTTTTTTTACCTCCAGGTTCATCAGATGGCTCGGAAGCTCTGAGGTCGGACGTCCTCCGTTGACGAGACCCCAGACGATGCGGTAATTTTCACCTTTTTCATCCAGCTCAATCATACAGATGCTGTCTTCCGGTTTGATTGTGACATTTCGGAAATATTTTCCGCTTCCGGTTACCAGGAAATACTCTCCCGCAAGATTTGGAACGGCGGTTCCGATCGAATTCCACTCTCTGGCCTCAAAATTTTCTTTTACCTCTTCAACCTCTTCCAATTTCACACGGTAAGAAAGGTTTCCGCCGTTTCTCTCATGCCATCCCTGCTCCCAGCCATCATTTGCCATACGGATAAAACCTTTTACAAATTTCGCATCTAAAAATTTCATGTTTTTTCCCTCTTCTTTCTCTCTTTTCCTCTTCTTTTATCGATATTTACCGGCACACAACCTCTACCGGCACATCCAGGATTTTTGCAACTTTCAGAATCGTATCAATATGATGTCCGACAGCAGCTGCCATATGATGTGTTGGTCCCGCCTCACTCCATCTGTTGCAGAACTCTCTTGCCCCAATGGAGAAACGTGTTCTCATGTTTGTATCGCCAAAGGTAAAGATCGGGCCATCCTCATTGACACCCTCAGCAGCAACAAATTTAAAGTGACCGTCTTTATCCTGCGTAATTCCAAGGTATGTAACATCTCCAACCGGCGGATAAAACTGTGTCAGATATCCGCCGCCCGTCTTGCCATGAAAAACATCAACGATTTTCATGGACGGTTTTTTCGCCTGCGAAATATCAGCATCTCCCGATCCGGAGTGGCCGATAATACAGATATCCTCATTGAAATCGATCGAATACATCTCAGAAAGCTGACCGGTTCCGGCGATTGTTTTCAGAATGCTCATTGCCATTGCAACTTTCATATCACCCTCTACGGCGCAGGCTGTGCCCTGTTTAATCAGCATGGAAAATGCCGGGATCAGCATGCTGTCCAGTTTTCCGGCAACCCCCTTGGCAAAGCCGTCATAATGGGATGCCACCATACCAAGATCTTCTTTTTTTACCCATTCTTCAAAAGCAACGACATATTTTGCCATATCCCATACGGTCTCTACCGTTGCACCGCCCTCGATGTCAAAGGTATCCAGAATCTCCTCTGCCTTGACGCGGATTGCGGCCTCATCTGTAACAGGATCCGCGATTGCCCACATTTTCTCCCAGTCGAACTGTTTCGTATAAAGTCCCATCCGGTTGTAAAGATTGGTTTCATCGATATACAGGTCCATCATTCCCGGATATGGTCTTCCGATCTGGGCAATATTGGTGTAGCGGAATCTTCTGCGTACCTGGGCTGCCCGGCACCACTCATCGATTTCCTTTGCCACGTAATCATCTCCGCCTTCTACAACACCGGTGATGACGGCATGACGTTTGCCCGCACGCTCCAGATCGGCTACCATCTCACCGACTGCGCCACAGGCATACAGCTCACCGAGCCATTTTGGTGTATCGGTATTGGCATAATCCGGTGCTTTCCGTTTCTGCACATTCACAAGTACAACCGGCACATTCAGATCACGGACTGCCGGGAGCATATTGTAGCTGGTCGCGTAGGTCAGAAGCTGTAAAATAACAAGATCTACATCCGCTGCACGGAACTTATCTCCTGCTTCCATGGATAATTCTTTCGTTGTAACGATTCCACCATCGATCATTTCAACGGTATCGGGAATCGTCTTTTTGAACGCATCATACTGTGCCTCAAATTCCGGAACCAGCGTCGGGAACTGCGGCAGATATGCACCCAGTGCGATTGCAAATACACCTACTTTTGCTTTTGTTTCAACTAACATGTTTTTCGCCCCTTTAACCTTTCATCTCATTTTTTATGGCTCATATTGTTTGATTTCGAAGGAATGGAAAATGCAGTTTCTCGCATCCTTCAAATTGCTGCATTCTTTTCCGGTGATCATCTGCACCGCCAGATTGCCGATAGCAGTTGCCTCGGTCGGTCCCGCCAGTACGGTTCTTCCGGTCTTTTCTGCTGTCAGCCGGTTCAGATAACCGGCATTGGCGCCGCCGCCTACGACATGAATCTTCCGGTACTGACAACCCGTTTGTTCTTCCAGTTCTTTTAACGTCTTTGCATAGCATACTGCCAGGCTGTTATAGATCACTGCTGCAACCTCTGCAATTCCCTGTGGTATCTGCTGGCCACTTTCTTCACATGCCTTCTGTACCTCGGCTGTCATATTTTCCGGTGCAAGGAAACGGTCGTCGTTTGCATCCACGATAGATTGGATGGTGCATTTCGATGCCATTTCGCAGATCGTTCCAAAGCTTAAATCTTCTGCGATTTCTTTTTTCACAGACTGGACCATCCACAGGCCCATGATGTTTTTCAGAAAACGGTATTTTCTGTTGTAGCCGCCCTCATTGGTAAAATTGTGCTGCATAGCTTCTGTTCCGCAATCGGCCTCTTTTAATTCTGTTCCCATCAGAGACCAGGTTCCGGAGCTGATATAGAGCACGTGCTCCTCATTGCTTGGCACAGCGACTACCGCAGAGCCAGTGTCGTGTGTTGCGGGAAGAACAATTTCACAGTCGAAACCGACCTGCTCACGGATTTCTTTTTTCAGATGGCCGATCACAGTCCCCGGCTCACGGATCGGCAGGAAAATTTTTTCCGGATATCCCAGTTTTTGAATCATCTCCCTGTTCCAGTCTCCGGTTTCCGGGTTGACAAGCTGGGTTGTTGTCGCATTGGTATATTCCTGCGCTTTCACGCCGGAAAGCAGGAAATTCAGGTAATCCGGAATCATCAGAAGAGTCTCTGCTTTTTCCAGCTGTTCCGGTTTTTTCTTCTTCCACGCCATGAGCTGATAAATACTGTTAAAAATTTGTTTCTGAATACCGGTCGATGCATAGAGTTCTTCCTCCGGCACTGTGCGATAAACCTCCTCATCCATTCCTTTCGTGCGGTCATCGCGATAAGCAACGGCATTTCCGATCCGCTGATCATCCTTGTCCAGAAGGACAAAATCAACTGCCCATGTATCAATTCCGACACTCACCGGGATTTTTCCAAGTTCTCTGCATTTTTTCATTCCGGCCAGCACAGCTTCGAAGAGTGCCTCGATATCCCATACCTTCTCACCGTCCCGTTTCTGCATTCCATTCGAGAAACGGTAAATTTCCTCAAGAACCATTTTCCCATCTTCCATATGGCCGAGAATATGTCTTCCGCTGGATGCTCCTATATCAATTGCTAAATAATATCTTTCCATACCCTTCCTCCATTTTCTGTCTCTAATTATAGATAACTTTATGTGGTAAAAAAAGAACACGCTTTGTCTAAAAAAGTGTCCTTATTTGCACTATAACGATGTCATTGATCGTATCCATTCGCATCCGTTCGCTCTTCTTCTCCTTCAGCCGCGCCGGAGTTTTTGCTCCATGGGGTAATTCAAGAAACGTTTTCACAGGAAATTATGGTAAAAAAATTCCGCAGCACTTCTGTGATTGAGGTGCTGCGGAACTTTTTTACATTTTAGGCTGATATCTCATGTTGGATACATTATAAACTGTGATAAACGCTTTCGGATCAAGTTTGTTGATAAAATTCATCAATTTCTGGTATTCTGTCTTGTCTACGATCGTGATGATTTCTTTGCGTTTCTGCATGTTATAGGCACCATAGGCTTCATAGATCGTAGCACCGCTGTGCAGCTCATGAAGAATAAATTCCCGAAGTTCTTCTTCCTTTGGAGTGATGATACATACCCGGCGTTTGATATTATGGTCAAAAATAAAATGATCCAGAACGATTCCGTTAAAATACGTTCCAAGAATACTCAAAACTACCGTTTTCTTGTCGTAAACGAGTGCTGCAGACAGAGCAACACACATACCAGACAGAGACATGGCTTTTCCAAGCTCCATATGAAGATATTTATTCATGATCTTTGCTACAATATCAAGTCCGCCGGAAGAAGCATTTCTGTTAAAAAGAATACTGAGTCCCACACTGACTACAAGTGTATAGCACAGAACATCCAGCTCCTGACTGTTTGTCATCGAACCAAAATCCGGGAAGATTTTTTCAAAAAGTCCAAGAAAAACAGGAAGCATGATACTGGTGTAGACGGTTTTTACACCAAATTCTCTTCCGCAGGTAAAAAAGCCGATGATCAGAAGTACTACGTTCAGAATCATGGTGATGGCGGAAAGAGGCAACGGTACAAAGTTGGAAAGTACGATACCAAGACCCGAAATACTGCTGACAGAAGTATGGCTTGGTACCAGAAAAAAATAGACTGCCGCTGCAATAATAGCAACAGCTGCTGTCAGGATCAGGATTTCCAACAGAATCTGAGTATCCTTCAGTTGTTTTTTCATGTTAATTCTCCGTATCTTATTTTTTATGGGTGGGAAGATCCCTTCCTTATATTAATGGCATTTTGAAGATATGTAAACCCTTTCCGGGAATCATTCCAACATATTTGTGTATCGTTGTTGCTTTTCCGTCAGCTTTCTGTAATACATATCCTTTTTATTGCTTTTTTTCGTTCTATGCTACAATAAACTTAACATTATCTTGCAACGTAATCAGGAGAACAACATGAGCGAAAAGGGATTGACCAATATTAGTCTCAAAAAAATAAATAAATCAAAGGTTTACCAATATATTTACAGAAAGAAAAAGACCTCCAAGCAGCAGATCGTTCAGGAACTGCAGATGGGTTTATCCACTGTCAGTCAGAACCTGAATCTTCTGGAACAGGAAGGTCTTATTGAAAAAAATGGTTTCTTTGAATCCACCGGTGGAAGAAAGGCAAACGCCCTTCAGATTGTATCAGATTTTAAAATTTCCATTGGCATCGGTGATAGTACCGATACTGGTACCCACAAGTAAAACAGAGGCACCAACAACAGGTAAATCGTCCTCTTCTGA
>OHAW01000411.1_pt1 | contig 21183 bp, 18 predicted proteins | sample 1577221 | NCBI WGS metagenome assembly OHAW01 (sample SAMEA3879583, study PRJEB24766) | human gut metagenome | biome: human-associated habitat; feature: feces | place: USA | collected 1985/1987 | reverse complement strand
ACACATTAGCAATCAATTCGTTAGGAAAAGATTAACATTTCCCGACAGTCCCTAAGTAGGGATTGTCGTTTAATGTTTTCAATCTGAGCGAAGCAGCAGACAATCCCTTCAATTTCTGCGTCCGACTCATCAGAATTTCATTTTTATATCTGTTTCCGGTTGTTTCGGCCGGATTTTTTGTCCGTTTTTCATGGCGAGGATACAATTCCCCCACATGAGCTCTGCATTGACTGCAAGTTTCAGTGTCAGGCAGCCGCCAAACGAGCCCTTTGTTCTATCCTGTCCGCCAGCTGGACCACGTTTGCCGTGTGGGTGCCGAAGAAGATGTAAAGGATTTCCGTTCGCTTCGTCCTGGCCTTGACCCTCCGGAGATCGTAGTGCTCTTTCTGTGTCCCGAACGAGCCTTCCATCGCAGTCGCCCTCACTCTGGCAAGTTCCTTTCGGACAAGGTCTTTCTCCTTTTTCTTCTCACCGAACGGACGGCCTCTTTTTACGAAAGATGTCTTTATCCCGTTCGCCTTGCAGTAGTCCCTGTTTTCAGTTCCCGCGTAGCCAGTGTCTCCTTCAGTATCTTGCCGAGCAGGTCAAGCAGCCTGCGCGTAATCTTCCTCGTCTATCTCCTGCTGTGCTTGCGCTGTTTACTGTATGTCAGATTCGCCTTCTGCACGTCAAGGAACTTTGTCTGGGGACTGTGGATTCCCAGTCTGCTGCTCAACTCGCACATCGTCGCATAGCTCTTCTCGACCCCTTCCCACAGCAGCTTCGCGTCAGTCGGATAACGCATCTCGCTCTCATAGCACGTCGCCTCTGTGTACATCGTGTCCAGGTTCTCCATGTACGGTCTCCACTTGTCGGCGAGTATGCCCTGTAGCTGTTGTATCTTCAACTTCCCGGCAAGTTCCATCATTATATCGTCCAACAGCTTCGGCCTCATGCTTTTCCTTACCAGACCGAAGTTCTCTGCCATCTCGCGGAGAGGAAGCAACTTCTTTATCCTGCCCAATTCACTCTTTTCGAAAGTTGAATAGTAGAGCTCGTAAAAATTGAACTCCGGAAAAGTAATGTTTGGCACTATTTCAGAAAAAATTTCGTTCCTTTGACATACAGATTATTTTTGCGATTCCCCCAATTTTTCACTTTAGTCGGTGGGGAATTCTTTTCCTTTTTTCAAAGTTACGAAATTTCTACCACTTTATCAATCAACTCGTTAGGAAAGTCGAAAACTTTTTAGGCATTTCCCGACAGTCCCTAACTTAAACTGCCAGCCCTCCGCAGTCGCGAGACTCCGGAGGGCTTTTCGTTTACTATAGTTCCTTGATATTCTTCTTTGAAATCTAACGGGAAGGCACTAAGCAGATGGACTATTGCTTTATTTCTGCTTTAATATCTTCCTTTAGCTGCATCGTTTCTTTACAGTCATTCGGTATTTTTTCAAGGACCTCTAATATAGATTTGTCGAACTGTTCATCAGCTCGCGCTTCTTCACGAGTGAAATTTAAAAGAGCCCTATTTGCGAGACGTGGATCTGGAGATAATTCTTTTGCAAGCATGATTGCATGGGTATATAACTGTTTTCCCGTTTCAACATTACCCTTTCTATATTCATTCAAACCCTCAGTTGCTATCAAGCAAACCCTGGTTTCGTCTGACATAGCTAATTTCTTAGCCTCCTGGATTACACCATCAGCCTCTTCTGTTCTGCCCCCTAAAGCACACGCATATGCTTTATTATTCAGAAGCATAGGATTGTTGGGATTTGCTTTGAGGCCAAGATCCAGAATATCGATTGCTGTATCATAGTCCTTCAAGAAAGAATATGCAATGTTAGCCGCGAATTGAACAGGTCTTCGCGTGAAAGGCATATCTTCTATCCAATCAACAGATGTAACAAGGGCCTGCGAATAGTCGTCAGCTATATAGGCCATTATGGCTTCAGCCTCAAAAGCATTTGGGAGTATCGCGTTATCTCCAAACTCAAATGATAAATCAGAGTTCTTTGACAACAGGAATTGAGCCTGTGCCAGACTATTATCATTTGGGTTCTCGAGAGCAGTCTTAAAAAATGAGCGACATTTTTTCTTATTGCCGTTCATCATCTCTATTGATCCTATGGCGCTTGATAATTCACTGATGCTGAATGGCGTGTGATTCTTTGACGCAATCATTTCCGCACCTTTCTTGATGTATCGAGAAGTACGATTCATTAAAGTATTGATTGCAATCTCGGAGGCAAGAAGCCACGGATCATGCTGCAGTGCGGGATTGCTTGCAATAATGTGTCTTGCACGTTCTTCGTCATGAGTATGCAAAAAGAATCTTGCAGCAGAGCGACTAACATATCTATGTCCCGGAGCAAGATGAACGGCTATCTTCATTGCCTCTTTAGCCTTTTCGAATTGTCCAAGGGTTACATAACATCTGGCCAGCTCACAATAGGCTATAGGGTTATAACAGCAGTAGTCCCGGCTTCGTTTCAACAACTGAATTTCTTTCTTAACAGATTCCTCTAGATTCTTTATTCTTTCTATTTTTTGTGGAACCGTTAATTGGGCTGCAGCAGCTATTTCAGCTGGAGTCGTAATCAAAGACCGAGCCGTTCGAATGAGCACTCCAGTGGCGTCATCTTGATGAGACACGATAAAGCGAGCCGCATCTAAAACAACAGGATTCGTCTGTTGCCCATTAAGAATTGCAGCTGAAATCAAATCGCCGGCATACGGGATAGTTTGATTAGCTTGCCATGCCCGGACATATTCATCAATCGGGAAAAACTCTATTGGTTTTGCAGCAGCTGCCGAACTGCCGAATTCTCCAAACCTGGCAGTTTTGTTGTAGTCTCTCCAATTAGGAACAACATTCCTAGTCTCATCTTCCTTTAATGATGCCATGCTATTTCTTAATTAATGCTAATTCCGCCTTCCTTTTAAGGAAATCAAGTTCCTGAATTGTTCTTTGCAAATCATAATTTGGAGTTCTTGAGGTCTCTACCACATTCTTGGGATGTCCGCGCCGTGAAGGATCAGGATTGCATAGGTATGCCACTAGTGATACGAGCCCGTCCTTTACGCCATCAATTGGAACCTCATTCTCAAAATCCTTTAATGCCTTTTGATATGCATTAATCATATCAGGAAGTACATTTGCGTACGATTCGCGTTGTCGATAATTCAAAAACTTATAATCATCAGGTAGGTGGTTATGCATCAGCAAATTAAAGGTAACTCCTGTAATATAGAATGCTACTAAACCGCCGAGCATATAGTTGTCAATATGATACAATGCTTCTTTGGAAGCACTAAAATCAGGATAAAAGCACTCGGGAGCCGCATAGTTTCTATCTCCATTAAAACGAAGTGGGTATGGACATACAATACCGTCATCAAAGATAATAGAACGACCAAGATCGCCAATTTTTGACTCGCCACTAAAGGAAAGAATATTTGAGGGCTTTATGTCTTGATGCGAAATATCATTGTTGTGGAGCTGGCTTATTCCAACGGAAACATCATGAAGCGACTTCAATTTCACAGACAAAGAATTAATCTTTGCTGCTAGCTCTGCTTTTGAAGAGAAATCCATCACTTTTCTGACATCTCCGTCAGCCATCTCGTATACAATAAACGAAACACTTCCTGTAACCAAGTATCCGTCAAATTCGACATCTCCTGAGTCAATATAGTGGACTACTTTTGAAACCCTTCTAACTAAACAAAGCTCTGAAAGGTCCTTTTCATAATTGAATTCCGTCGATGCTTTTTGCATAGCAATCGAGGGTTGCGGAGTTCCCGGTCTAAGGATTTTATCATAATCTAAGACTTTCATAAATGCGGTCTCCCCGTTCTTTTCGACGATATAACAAGTGGAAAAGTTTCCACCTGTCTCATTCTTTGAACGGTCAGGCGCAGAGATTTTTCTTACAACCACCCAGCCAGCAACTTCTTTTCCCTCAAGATCGCCAGAAGCGAATTTTTTTAATACCTCCATCTCCTTATAACTATTAATTATTCACTCTATCAAATTATTCGATCAATCATTAATGAGTCGGAATCGGTTTTGCAACTCTGTAATCCTTGTAAGAAGATCCTGGAAAGAAAGATGTTCCCCATACACGAAATGCTCCAGCATCTCGCCATAGTCGGCTTCCCATTCTTTCAGGCATCTTTCCGGGGGAAGGAACTCAATAGATTCAGGATAGTCCTTGTCATAATCGGCATAACCGACATGATAGAACTTGCGGCGATGCTCCACTATCTTTCCATACAACTCCTTATCCGACAATGCCATTTTGCCGAATTCAGTATCCATCAATCTCTCCAGATCGTATAGGTGGCGAGTCATCCTGAGGCTTCTCGGCTCCGTCTTCTGGAATTCTTCGTTCAACAGAAAAGCCTTTTCCAGGAATGTCCTTGACGGCAGAATCACCGGTATCGTGCATTCTGTTTCATTGTCATCCTCAGGGAAGTAGGCACCGATAATTGAACTGATGGTCCGCATTTCAAACGGCTCGTCCATAGAGAGGCAACTTATCTCAATCTTGATTCTAGACGGCACATATGGAGAACTGTCAGAAGACACGGAAGAATAGTTGACGTAAATCACTGTGGGATCCGCATCGGAGGATATAGGCGTTCCTACCTCATCTACAATCTCCGGCTTCACTTCATATCCAGAAAGTCCTAACTCTTTCATCTGTGCGTCCAAATCTTCAGCAAGATCGGCAACAATAAACTTGCGGCTCTTCTTGCGGAGATTCTTCAGTTGGGTATTGTTTTCCAGTTGAGGGACAAAGAAACGATGGTTCAGCGCAACGTCAATATCTTCCGAGAAACGGTCTATCAAGTGCCAGCCCTTACTCAGAGATGTTCCGCCTTTGAACTCTAAATGCTCTTTGCACGAAGTCTTGAAAAGAGCTTTCAGTGTCATACTTACCCACCAGTCTTTCTCCACGGCATACTCCGGAAGATGTTCCTGTGCTGCAGCTTGCTGTAGAATCACCCTCCGCTCCAGCAGTTCCTTATCAATCCACTTTGTCATTTCTCAATCTCCTTTGCGATATTCCAAATAGTCTTCCTCACCCAGATAGGCGCCACTTTCAAGTCGTGCTCAAATGTCTCAATTGGCAGGTTCTTTTGCAATAACCCCTTGATAGCCGTCCGATGCTGATCAGTCATCCTGTCCTCGCCGATGGATTTCATCGCCTGAATAAGGATGGCCAGAAATTCGTTCTTGACTGCGAAGTTCTTGGGGACACAGCGTTTGAACGTGACGGTCCTAGGACCCACCTCGATCTTTCGGGCAGAGCCCGAAGTCAAATATACATAATTCATCGGAACCTGTGTGGAGAGCGCCAGCATATTCTGCGCAGTCTCCCCTGTCGGCAATACCTGGGCATTGTCCCTGCGGGCAATCGCCCTCACAAGATCCCCCACCTCGGGATAGAGAATTCCGAACCGGGTCTCAATGGGTTTATAATAGACTCCCTTTGCCAGGCGGCATAGGAGTCCCTTCTCCGCGAATTCCGACAGGAGGCGGCTTATAAAAACGTCGTTGCCGGTCTTCGCAAAGTCAGATACAAAGAACAAAGTGCCTGCCTCGCTCTGCTGTATCTGCTGCTCTATGTCATCAACAATACGCATAGTATCTAAGTAGAAAATTTTTGCAAAAATTTCTACCTGTAAATATAAGTAATTTCAGAATACGATGCAACAAATCTGACAAATAAGCAGCTGAACATCTCCCCCAGGACCTCCGTGACGCCATCGGTACCCAACGCGGTACTCTCCCCAATTTTACGGCTGTGTTGAGGTTCCAGGCGAGCGCTCACAACTACAAACAAACGCCAAAAAACACGAAAAATGCAGTTATTTCAATATTTTTCTAGCTTTGTTTTTGTACCACGATTCTTTGCGATTTTCTGGACCACATTTGGACCAAGTATGCGTAAGTCATTAATTATCAACAATCGGCACTTTCTGCATCGCGGAAGTGATTGCAACATTTCAAAAGGGATTCACATGAAGGACCCCGAACCATACTGAAGCTTTGGCAATGATTCCAAACGAGATGATAACAGTGCTCGAAAAGAATAATCTTGCAATACAATCAAAAATAAAACAGGCACACCATGTCCAAGCTAAACATCGACCAGAAGTCAATTAAAGCCTTATTTTCCGACAACAAGTCAGATTTCCTTATTCCTGATTATCAAAGACCATACGCATGGTCAATAATTGAATGTCAAACTCTATGGGAAGATACTTTTTCATTCGCCATTCCTGAAAACGATTACCAAAAGTTCAACCCTGGTGATGAATATTTTCTGGGGCCGATCGTAACCTTTAAGAATAGCGATAATAAGCTCGAGATCATTGATGGTCAACAGCGTCTGACAACTCTTATGCTGTTACTTCGTGCTCTTTACACTCATTATCTCGTAGCACAAGATGCACAAACAGTCAAAACTCGCGAAGAGATTGCCAAATGTATATGGAAGACAGATGAATTCAGCAATCCTATTATGGAGCAGCTGAAGATTAATTCTCTGGTTGCAACCGATGAAGTAAAAGACGAATTCCTCAGCATACTTCTTAAAGGAGAAGCGCCAGACACGATGCATAGTAACTATGCAATGAACTACCGGTATTTTCAAGGAAAGATCAAGGAACTCATCAACAAGATGCCTAGCTCGTTCATGTATTTCCCTGTCCGCTTGATGAACAACTGCATTCTTCTTCCGATTGAGGCGGAATCTCAGGACACAGCCCTTACAATCTTTTCGACTCTCAACAATCGCGGTCTTCCTCTCTCTGATGCCGACATCTTCAAAGCTCAGTTCTATAAGTTTTACACCACGAAAGGGAAAAAAGATGATTTTGTGCTGCGTTGGAGTAAACTCAATACTCTTTGCGAAAAAATATTTCACCCTATCTCAGGAACGCCTATGGATGAGCTTTTCACGAAGTACATGTACTATGAGAGAGCTAAGATGAGAATTGACTCATCAACAACTGAAGCTTTGAGAAAATTCTACGAAAAAGACAATTACAGTCTCCTTAAGAATGACACCACTTTCGCCAACCTGGAAGACCTTGCCAGTTTCTGGAACGACGTATTCAGTCAGAACGAAGACCGTTTCTCCCAGAGAGTTCTGAGAGCTCTCTACGTTCTCTGCTATGCTCCAAACAGCATGTGGGGGTATATCCTTTCTGTTTATTATATGAAGAATCGCCAGGCAGACGGTAGTCTCGATGAAGCTGACTTATTCACCTTCTTGAACAAGATTACTGCGTTCACATGGGCTTATGCAGTTACTAATCCTGGTGTAAACTCGCTCCGTACTCCAATGTATGCAGAGATGATCAATATTATCGATGGCAACCCTGTGGAGTTTGAGAAGTTCAAGTTCGATAAGGCTTCACTTTCCACCTCTTTTGGCAACTACGAGTTCAGAAACACACGTCCTATCACGAAGTCAATACTTACATGGTGGGCTCTATCCGATGATGCCCAGAAACTTCCTTCGCTTGAAACAGCATTCGAGATCGAGCACATTTATGCTAAAAACAGGTGCGATAAGGAAAAGAGTTTGAGCGACCCTAAGAAGATTGAATCGCTTGGCAATAAAGCCATACTGGAAAAAAGGATTAATATCAGAGCATCAGACTACCGGTTCATAGACAAGAAGAAGTATTATGACGGATATGAGAATAGTTACGGTGTCTCCAAAGAAGGCACAATCAACCACGAACTCCGCTCCATGTCAGCAGAGATGATGGATTTCATAGAAACGAATATTGATGCAAGAAAGGAAAAAATCTTGGAGAGCTTTTACAAGTATATCGAGAATAACGGCTTGATGAGATGATGTCCTACACATCGCTGCTCTCCCCAGCACCAAGCAGGAAAAGATGATAACTTCATTTGTAAACACCTAGGCGCTCTTCGTTTCGTACGGAGGACGCCCTTTTTATAAGAATCGGGTTCAAGCAAAGAACTAAACATCGAGAAAAGCATCAACACGACAAGCACTTCGCTGCTACAGAAACGCATTTGTCAAGTTTTTTGCGTAAATAACTTGACTTTTGTATCTTTGCAATATTAGAAATGCTATTTATGATAATAGGCGAACAAATAAAACAGAAAATAGAGTCATTCCCTACAGGAGTTGTTTTTACGATCTCGGACTTTGGCTTCGACCCTAGCTATGACCTTGCTTTAGCGAAAGCACTGAGCCGAATGACAACTTCCGGTGAGCTGTGCAAAATTTCAAAAGGAAAGTATTATAAGCCCAAAGAAACTCTTCTGGGGAGAATAAAGCCGCCTGTTTCAGAAATAGTAAAGGACTTCCTTGAAAAAGATGGAAAAATCGTCGGATACATTACTGGTGCTCAAGCTTTTGCGACAATGGGGCTGACATCCCAGATTTCATCTGCAATTATGATAGGTTCCGGCAAATATCGGAGGCCATTGCAGCGCGGAGAATATAAAATCTCGTTCCTGAGGCAAGATAATCCTATCACAAAGGACAATATCGAATTCCTCCGGATTCTTGATGCCATAAAATTGATACGCGATATTCCTGCAGTTTCACCTGAAACCGCCTGCAAGGCTATCATCTCCCTTATTCAGTCGCTCTCACCTCAAAGTTCCGAAGAACTTGAAAAACTGTCGCTCACTTATACCAGTTATGTGCGTGCTCTGCTTGGAGCAATGCTTGAATACATTGGCAGGCCAACAGCTATTGTCCGAAAATCTTTGAACGGTGTATCTTCCTACAAGTTGCCTATTTCGGAATCCGTATTACCTAACAAATCTAATTGGAACATCTATGAACCTGCACGAAAATAAGGACGCATTCGCCGCTGCCATACAATTGGCCTCTACACCAAAGCAAGAAGGTGGTCTCGGCATCAAGCAAATATATATTGAAAAAGATTACTGGATCTGCAGGTCGCTTAAGCAGCTTTCAGAATGCAAGGAGTCAGAAGTCGCGGTGTTCAAAGGCGGCACTTCATTGTCAAAGGCATACTTGCTCGGGAACCGTTTTTCAGAGGACATTGACATTGCCATAACCAGCGATTCTCAGCGGACTGATAACCAGACAAAAAACATAATATCACGGATATCCAAAGTCATGTCAGCCGGGTTAGAAGAAGTCCCGAACCCGGCAACCAGAAAATATTCCAAATACAGAAAAGCTTTCTATAGATATCCGGTTTCCATTGAAAACGAGATTATAGGAGCTGTAAATCCCGGGCAGATTCTTCTTGAAATAGTGTCTTTCGCAAATCCTTATCCGTATCAGAAGGTATTCATTAAGAGTTTTCTCACCGAGTATCTCGAGAACGTGGGCAGGAACGATATAATCGAGGCATATGGAATGCAGGGATTTGAAATTCAGGTACTCGCAAAGAGCCGGACAGCAACGGAAAAACTTGTTTCACTTATCCGTCATTCTTTGTCAGCGGATTACATATCCGAGTTAAAGGCAAAGATCCGTCACTTCTATGACCTTTATTTCCTATGGAACGACCCGGAGAGCAGAGCATATTTAGAGGGCGCAGAGTTCAAGACGGATTTTAAGGCATTGATTTCAAGTGATCAAGCAAGATTTAAGGAACCGGAAGGATGGTGCGACAAGAAAGTCTCAGACTCCCCTCTCATATCTTCATTTGACATAGTTTGGAGCGAATTGCAAGAAACTTATTCGAAGGAATTACCTGAACTCGCATATCAAGCGATTCCATCACCAGAGAGTGTGGCCGAAAGCTTCAAAGAGTTGTCTGTTCTTCTGATATAGCGCGTCACTTACTCTCAAAAGGAAAAAGCTCTCATTATGAAGTTCAGTGGAAATCTTTCAGAATTTAAGGAATACTATATCGCCTAAGAAATTTGGTGGACAATCGGTCGCTATTCAGAATCATCCTGCGCCAAATATCTATACAAGGTCACCTATGGACCTTTAGCATTCTTGCAACCTTAGTTTTTGAGTAGCCTTTCTTTAACATTCGATCGATTCGTTCTTTACAACCATCAAGTTTGTGCCGGCTATTTTTGCTTCCTTGAAGCCTTCCAAGTATGGCTCCTTCAGCCCTCCTTCTTGCAAGTGCCTCTTTCGTCCTCTGGCTGATCAAGTTCCTCTCAATTTCCTCATACAAGCCGAAAGCAAAAGCCAACACCTTACTCTGAATGTCCGCCCCTAACCTGTAGTTATCCTTGATAGTCCATACCTTACATTATTTAGTCATACATATATTGAGAATCTCCATAATCATAAACAGGTTCCTCCCAAGACGGGAAAGTTCCGCATTGATAATCAAATCATCTTTCTTCACTCTTCTAAGAAGCACTCCCAACTGTCTCTTGATGTAAGCCTTTGTGCCACTGATTGTCTCCTCAATTCAGACGTCAATGGAAACATCATTCTTCTTACAGAAATTGTTAATCTCGAACCGCTGATTCCCAACAGTCTGCTTGTCGCTGCTAACTCTAATGTAACCGTAAATCATAATCCAAAAGTTAAATCGGCAATAATCACCTATAATTTTGTATTTTTGTCAAAATCATACAATTGTGATGACAAATTCCTATAAACTATGGAAATATTAGCGTTAATAATCTGCATCCCAGTAATTATACTTCTCCTCCGCCTTCTGCCATCCAAAGGCAAAGTTGGGGAAATGCGGGTGGCATCCATTCTAAAAAAGTTTCCAGTGGACAGATACAAAATAATAAATGACCTTCTGCTCACAAGCAACGGCTACAGTACGCAAATAGACCATATCGTAATATCCATCTACGGTGTCTTCGTCATCGAAACCAAATTCTATCAAGGCTGGATTTACGGAGGCGAAAACAGCGAATACTGGACACAGAACATCTACGGCAACAAATATCAGCTACGTAATCCAATTCATCAGAACCAGGGACATATCCGTGCATTAAAATTTCTTTTGAAGGGCTATGGAAACATCCCGTTCATATCAGTCGTGGCATTCTCAAGACAGGCAAGACTCGGTGTTGATGCTCACACGCCAGTAATATACTGGGATCAGATTCCCCGAACAATCAATCAATTCGAGACCAGAGTCCTCTCCGAAAGCCAGATACAGAGCATCTATAACATCCTCCTCGCAAACAACACCGAAGATAAAGATGCCAAGAAGCAGCATATCTCCAACGTTCGTCATAATGAACTCAAACGAGATATTGCCATCGCCAACGGCTATTGTCCGCAATGTGGCGGCACATTAACACTACGCCAAGGCAAATATGGCAAATTCTACGGTTGCTCAAACTATCCGCATTGCAAATACACAACGCCATACAGATAGAGACTACACTTACAGATGCCAACACGAAGCGTGATTATCGCATTTTCGAGGCCAAAAGTTCTTCTTAATCGACAAAAATACCCCAAAAGGAGCCTCTTATCCGACAAAATTGCCCATTCGGGTATTTCATGAGACTATTATTGTAAAAAATTTCATTTTTGAAAATGCCATTCGACAGTCTTTGATAAGAATTCGTCATGAGCACCTATACGTCGTTCAACTTACTTGACGACATCACATAATATGCATACATGTAGCTAGATACGCCTTATACTTATTTCAGAAACAGCATTCAAATATTTCCCATTTACTTGCGATATTATACAAAATTTGTCTAACTTTGCAAGTAAATAGAACAAATACGTAAAACTATGAGCATTGCAGACTGGATAGAAGGACTGGCTCCGAGCGGCCGATACACATTCTCCAAAGAGGATGTGCGGAAGGCCTTTCCCTCGATGTCCGCCACTACCGTCGCCACGTCCTTGCATCGCGCCGTGGCCAAAGGCCGGGTATTCTCCCCTTGCCGCAGTTTTTATGTGGTCGTACCCGAGGAATACCGTCTATGGAAGGCAGTGCCGCAGGAAGTGTATCTGGACCGGATGATGCAGCATCTCAAGCGGAAATACTACGTTTCACTGCTTAGTGCCGCCGAGCGCCACGGCGCAGCGCACCAGGCACCGATGGGCTTCCAGGTGATGGTTGAGCCGCCTGTTCTACGAGACAAGGAGCGCGAAGGCTATGCCATCCGTTATGCCGAGCGCAGGGAAATCTCAATGTCTTATATCGAACGCCTGGAGGTACCTGCCGGCTGGCTGAACATCTCCAGCCCTGAACTGACGGCAGTGGACATGGTAGCATATCAGGAACACATCGGTGGCCTCACGAGGGCAGCAACGGTATTGGAAGAATTGTCTCTAAAGCTGGATTTCACCAAGTTGGACGCCGACTTCCTAAAGGTCGCTTCCGCTCCCGTATTCCAGCGTCTAGGCTACCTACTGGACTGTGTATTGGGAGAAGAAGACATCGCCGACGGTCTGCTCGCACTGATGAAAGCCGGAAGTATGAGAATGAAAGCAGTGCCGCTCAGACTGGGCACATCGGTTGATGACGCCGAAGTAGACAAGAAATGGAAAGTGATGGTGAATCAAGAAATAGAAATTGACGACTTATGATACAGAAAGCATTCATAACCCAATCGGGTACGGTTGTACCATGGTCTTCTCCGCGCTTGGTGGAGCAGGATCTAATTATCTGCAGGGCGCTGGTGTCTATATTCAGCGACACCTTCCTGAAGGAGCATCTTGCCTTCCGAGGCGGCACGGCTCTGCACAAACTATATCTGGAGCCGCACCCCCGCTATTCGGAAGACATCGACCTGGTTCAAGTGAACGCCGAGCCCATCAAGGAGACGATGGGCCATCTGCGCGAAGCCCTATCCTGGCTGGGCGAACCCGTCGTCAAGCAGAAGAAACACAACAACACTCTCGTCTTCCGCATCCAGCCGACCGACTGTGTTATTACTATTCTCAGAATGATAAATGACGAAGTCCTTTCTCCTACTTGCCATCATCTGCATCTATGTTTTTACCGATATCATTTATTAGCTCTTCCCATAGATAGTCAAATGATTCAATTTTAGACTGTTTAGGTGTTTCGCAATTCATAAATGGAACCAAACAATGAATGTCTCCTATCTTTTCATATCGGAAAAGTGCATTTAGCCTTTGCTGTTTATAGAATCGTGTTGCACCTAAAACCTCTTTCAGTGAAGTGTTAAAATAGTAAAGGCTCATATTACTTTCGCTTAGGAAACAGTTCAAAATATCTCTCTTTATTACAAGTGCTTTAATTCTGTTGCTCCTGCATATATTTATTGCTACCACATTACCTGCATCATCTTTTATGATCCCTCGTTCGGCTGTATGAAGTTTAAGTGTCGACATGATTTTTTCTGTTGGCATGTCCATAGAACCCTCAAATTCGTCATCGTTATTTGATCCAGTAAAGTCTTCTTGCAATTGTGATGTATGCGCCGCCCATACATCACAAGGAGCTCTCAGATATTCTTTCATGCTCTTGCAATGGCCTCTTTCTTTATAGCTTTCAGCCCATGGGTAATCGTTCCATTGATATTCGTAGTCATTTCCCTCTCTGAAATCATGGTCTATATTGTTAGGTAAGCACCATTTTTCAAAATTTTCTTTATCCTTGTCTTCTATCAAAATACCATGATACCAAACAGTCGCATCACAGCGGAATCCATCCGAGTCCACTTCCTGGCTATCAGATGCATTTAGAATGACCCATTCACCAGCTTCATTGTTTTTTATGATATGGTGAAGCGATGGAAGTAATTTTTCATCATTAACCCATTCTTCAAAGCTATCTATGGATTTGAAATCATTCGGTATGAGTGCAAATTTTTCAGATGTATATACAGACAAATCTTCTTCCATCGGAATGGTAGGATCAGTTCTTTTTATTGCGCCTGTTAACCAAGGGAAATTATGACTCGCATCCCTTTCATCTTCGCTATAGCGGTCTATTCGCATAAGGCAGTGATCGCACAGATAACTCAGTACTTGGAAATAGCCTAACCATTGATATTTTTTTCCAATACGTTCTTTATTTTGATTAAAACGATCACCATGATACACACCATGATACACACTTTTATCATATTCGCTCAATGCAGGACTATACTTATACTGATCCTTAATTATGTATGCTATGGCAGAGGCTACATCACTTAACAGAATATCATCATTCTTACTGAATCTGAACATTGGACTATATTCATTACTGTTGCCTCCAATGATATATCTGTAGAAATCCCCATAAAATAAAGAATGATGCAAGGCATATGCACCGCCATCAATACCAAAGAAAGTATCTTTTTCCCTTGGTGAATTCAAATCGCATAACGAAAATGGATCTTTTACCGAATCAAACGGCATCAAAGCAATTAATTCTGTCCATCCAGAATAATCTGGATTAAGATAACTTGCTAACTCTATAATCTTCATAGACCAATGTCTTACAACAAGGTCTATCGGGGCACTATTCTTATCCTTATAATAGATGTCTTGTAGATAGGTAGCAACTTCTTTAGCAACATCTTTATCTCTACTCAAAACTATTGATGCGTATGCTGCTGAATATAAACCCTGGTGAATATATGGATCATTTACTCCTTTCATCAATTTAATTGTTTCTAAAATAAGTTCACCTTGCTCATCAAAGATTAGTTTCAGTAATTTTACAAGTTTGGCCTTTAACACTGGATAAGATGTTGTCATCAGCCAGCAAATCAATTGTGCCAACTCTTTGAAGTTTGATTTCTCAGTATTATAATAATCAAATAAATAAGGAAGAAGACCATAATGATCGAACAACTTATTGACTTCACATGTCCAAACTTCATCTCTTTTTGACATATCTAAACCCATCAATTGCTCATGGAGTTCATTAAGTATATAATACTTGTAAACGCTAAAATTTCTAACTACATTTTCTGGGTTTAAGACTTGCTTCTCATTATCCTTAATAAGGCTTTGTAATGCTGGTTTTAGTTTTCCTTTATATTCCTCAGTAAATTTCTGATATGGAAGACTGTCAATAAAACAGCGTTTCAAGAGTTCATTTGAAAAAATCTTTTCTGTCAACACATTTATATCAGGCTCCCATTCGGAAAACAAATAAGTTAGAACATTGGCGAACGGAGATTTGTATACCTCCATTTCCATCCCTGGTTTGATTTTTGCCAATCCATTCTCAATATACTCTAATATGGAGACATCAGTTGAATCTTGATTCAGCAGCTCACGCATTTTCAGATAGTCCCCTATACTATCGTACTCAAATCCGATAAGATCAATCCTGTCGTTCTTTTTCCATTTAAGAGAATACTCCTTCAGTATATTTTCTTTTAATAGGCTGTTCAATAGATTCTTATCCCAGAGTCTATTTGGACAAATCGCATTGGCAATGTCCTTTGCTTCCTTTCGAGTAACATCAAAACATAGATGGTTTTTAAACGAAATTCTCACAATTTGCTCAATGCATTTTAGGGTAACCTGTTCTAACGGGTCCTCGTCCGTCATCAAACTGATACGTCCATTACGTTTCTTTAAATATTCTTTGTAAATGATAGCTCTATCAGGAAGAGTTGTGTTGCCGTATCCGTAATGTAATTTATGATGAACCTCGCAAAATATCTTTAAGTACAATGGACTTTTAAACTCTATACATTTAATCGCATCCTCTACGTTGAATCTAACGTAATATTTATCAAAGTAAGTTTTAACGGCAGCCTTTGTGTTTTCAAATCCTGGTATATCCAAATATACCCAATCAGTTTTATTCTTGTTAATCTTTTCTTTCAGCACATCTGTTGCCTGCATATTGCGGAATGATACAATTAGTTTTATTCTACTACATTTCGCAATTTTGTCCTTAAGCAAGTCTAGATTTGTTTCCCAGTATGACGAACCGCTACCTTCATTCACTGCATCTACTATTATAATCGCATAACGGTTGCATCTTTCCATTTTGGCATCTAACCCCTCCAAGCCTTCTTTCTCCCATCCCATCAATTCTATGATAGTCTTTTCCGCATCCTCATCGGAAAAATCAGTACCGAAAAAAAAGATAGAAATTGCAAAGACCATTATTGGTCTCTGCAAAATGACATAATGAGTGAGTCTTTCCTTGTCCAGCATCCGCTGTAATACACATGAACTTTGAATCGATATATTCATCCATTTCATTCAGTTCACTCATGAGACTTGCCACTTTATTCACTTTAGTCCTTAGTGGATTTTGAATCAGTTTTACATTACTGCCATGAGGAGTATAGTCAATCAAACTGTTTACTATGTCACCGATAATAGGTTTATATTCACCATTTTCCAGATAATCTAACAACGGGTTGTTATCAAGACCAAAGATTTTTTCACCATTAATAAAATCATATACTTTGGGAAATGATCCTTGAGCAAAATCAAAAATGGCCCTAGTCATCTTTAAAGCCAATTTATGTTTGTCATCCAACCCAACCTTACAGAATGCGAGCAGTTTTTTATTTAAGTCATTATTATCAACATGTGTTTCTGGAGAATATCGTTCTCCAGCTTTTTTTATTTTCCTCTCTAATAATTCCTGTGCTCTTCCAAGGCCATACTCTGTAATATCATAACTGTCCGAGTTTGCTTTTACCCTAACTTTATAAAACTCTAATCGATTTTTTATGGACTTAATTGATGCATAACTTAAAGTGTTATAGAACTGATCTGTGGCAACACCGATCACTTTCCCTTTGTGATTGAAGACAGGTGAGCCTGAGAAACCATTATATGAAGCTAACGCTAGCGGATCAGTACGAAGGACAATAATGTCAAATCCTCGACCAGAATCATTATTCAATTCCCGTGTACTTTTGATGTTTATCCCAAAATAATCAATTCCATTTCCAATCTCCTTTGGATAGCCTATAACCTTTAAGTCCTGTCCGTCAAAAAATTCCGAAGCTAATAATTCCAGAAAATCACCACCAACTGACTCTACGGTACAATTGAGCAAAGTAATATCTGCAGGATGAAATTTTGCGGCTATTGAACAACGTTCCCATTTAGTGCCTACTAATACTTCAATATTTACAGTTTCTGGATTGTTAATATGAGATTTTAAAATATGAGTAGCGGTCATTAGTTGGGTTTTGCCAACATAGAATGCTGTTCCATAATTCGAACCACATCTAATAGGAACTACAGTCAGTCCTCCGTATTTATCAATATTTAAATTCATATGAGTCTTCATCGTTGTCGTTTTCTAATTTAAAATTATATTTATCTCTAATATCTTTAGTTGATCCACTTGTAAGCTCTTCTGTAAGCATTGTTCTAAAGTTATATCTTATTGCTCGTATTTTTTTATCCGTCTTGCCTTTGTATACAATCTTTGCAATGGTTTTTAGAGAAGGCCTTAATCCTTCTTCTCCCCCTGTAATGTAATACATTGGTGAATCAACCTTGTTGTATAATTCTTTAGTGGCATTATAAGCGCTACCATGATGTGAAACTTTTATAGCATCGAAATGTAACACTCCTTTACCTAATTTAGATTCCAGCATTGTTACCACTTGATGAGCTTGAGCATCTCCAAGGAAAAGAACTCTGTGACCATTACATTCCCAAACAAAGGCAAGAGAAGCCTTATTCTGTTTACTGAGTTCATTCTCGTTTGGTTCCGCTTTATATGCTGATTCAAGAATTGCTTCATTAAAGCCTATGAAATTACCACATTCAAAATCTCTATTTTTCACTCGTTGCCCATGAAATGCTCTTGATCTCAGAGCATCTAAGCGAATTATCAATTCATACATTTCTTCAATTCTCTCAAAAGGCTTATCGGGAATCTTCTCTGAAGTAATACCAGCATATTCCTCTTTAAATAACTTATATAAATCCTCCATTGCTTCCTCTGATGGTGACAAGAATACTAGTTTGCCCCATTTCTTACCTAAATGAAAATCTGGTGTGGTATCTTTTATCACATTCCTCTCCCATACTTGCTTTAGTTCTTGTTTTTCAAGAATCTTTGAAGCAAGACTAACCGAACCTTTTACGCTTATCTGAGAGCCCATATCTTCACTCGTCAACTTTTCAATCATATCCATCTGAGTGCGAATAGTCTTGTCAAGAGGTTGTGCATTACCCTCATAATTTTGATAGCAATCATACAATATCTTACCAATTTTCAGGTTTTTCAACCTATCCTCATAAAACATAGCTGTTATTCCATCAATATGATCTTTATCAATATGGGTAACGATAAGTAAGTCTATTTTAAGACTTAAGTCATGGCATATATAATCTACTATATTCTTGCTCAATGCCCCACAATCAATCATGATATGAAAAGAATCAGTATTAGATTGATCACACAGTTTCATAAATATGCAATCGCCATCGATACAAGGAAATGTTTTGATGGTAGCTTTCATATTACGTTTCCTTAAACACATGCCACTAAACATATAAATATTATTTAAGTGTTCCATTATTATAGTGTTACTCGTAATAACTTTTGTTTCTTTGATTTCATGCCGAGAACTACAACTAAAGCTATTATCTCTAACTTAAGCGCAAGTCTTTTGCTACATAAAAGATACCTATATTAATTACAACATAGTAAATTAAATTTTCGTACGAAGCTCATCATATTTTCGAAATACAAAGTTATATATTGAGCCTATTGGTTTAGCTACGATGTTAGATACTTTTCCTGAATTTAGTTGACGGTTTAGTGTTTTACATTTTTCCGCACGAATAATACCTATTATCTCACATTTTTTCCAACGAATCAAATCTCCTTCTGTACCGCGCGCGAGAAGTAGACACGGAAAAAAATTTTTAGACGTTATTATTTCCCAAAGTAGACAGCGGCGATGTTTTTACCGCGTATCTTTTTACAAAAGTAGACATTTTTCAACTTTTTTCAGGGATTTCTTTTTCAAAAGTTGACAAACCATTGCAATTGTCCTGGTTATCAGCGTGTTGCCTTCGTTTCTGGACAAACTTGGGGCTCGGAGGTAAGTGTCCTACCCTCAAAAGTATTCTTCTTGGGCAGTTCTCCCTTGTAGTAGCATTCCCGGTAGTTCTCCGGAGTGTCGTAGCCGATGGCGAAGCACGGCCGTTGGGTGTTGTAGTACTTGACATAGCGTTTGATGGTTTGAATGAAGCCTTCTCTGTCTTGGCACAACTCCAGTTTGAAGTCAATGTAGAGTTCTTCCTTGATCCAGCCGTTCAGAGCTTCGTTGACGAGGTTGTCCGTGGGCTTTCCGGCCCGGGACATGGAACTATGATATTCGTATCTTTAATGAGTTCATTGTAGGCCATGGAGGCATATACGCTGCCTTGGTCAGTATGCAGGATAACCGGCTCAAGAATGCCTTTGAGGAGGCCTATTACATCCTCAAGGCCAGCTATGTATTGATCTCTCGAACCGCGCTTGTCTGCCACTCTGGCCGTCAGGATTTCCTTGGTGAACACGTCGAAGTAGAAGGTCACCTCGAAGTAGTAATACCGGAACCTGAAAGCCGTCATGTCTGACACGATGACCTGCCGGGGCCGGTCCACCATCTCCCAAGTGGTAAAGATGAGGTTGGGATACAAGTCCCTGACCTTCCTGGGCCTATAGCGTACCCTATGCTTGGTTTCGGCTTTGATTCCCAGATACCTATAGCACTTGTAGGCGTAGTTGTCGCTGATGGTTATCTGCATATTGATACGGATGTATGCGGCTGTCCAGCGGTATCCGTGGGTGGGATGCTCCACGTGAACCTCTCCCACAATCTTGATCATCTCCTCCCGGGTCGTGTCCCGGGATGACGGCTCACGTTTCTTCCACTTGTAGAACCCTGCCCGGCTCACGCCCATCAGGTCGCAAAGGTCCTGGATGGCGTAGTCCCTGGACAGCAGGTCCACTATTTCAAACTCTTCTGCTTTAAACGAACATACTCCCGTTCCCCATCCGCGTTCGTCTGAACGGCATAACTTTTTTTAGCCTTTCGTTCTCGATGCGGAGCTAGATCACCTCGCGTTTGTACCCCGCCAGAGTCCGGTCGGAGCCTTCCGGAAGAAGATCCTTAAACTCGGCGTTCTGGCGGGTCAGGCCTTCTATACCCGCCGCCTCGTACTGCTTCATCCATTTACGGAATGCGGCTTCTGAGATGTCATTCGCTACACAGAAGTCATACACCTTGATTCGCGGATTTCCTTTGAACCGGCGAATCAAGAGCTCTTTTTCAAGAGGATTCAAATGTTTTCCCATAATCGTTTCTCCTTCGGGGTTGATGGGACTGAGGGCAATCTCTGGGCCGCATCGGTCGTTGGGCCTTCCGGTCGGGGCTCCGCCCCTCCCTCCAGGCCCAACGACCTGAACTCAACTACAAAGATAACTCATTCAATCTTTTTCTACCCCTCCGTGTCTACTTTTACGAGTGCAGCAAAGAACCGAAGTTCAGATAATTTCCTTATTCAAAAAAATATTCTGATTTTTTGTACAAAATCCAAGATTCCGGACTCTCCGTCTATGCTGTATTACCGTCTATGCTGTATTATTAGACGTCCGTTTTTTGGACGTCTTGGAGGGGCTAAACAACACTTTGTTGAGGAACTGGAGGGACTTGATGTTTGATCATTTCGTTAAAAACAGCCGTCACTTCGGCATTGGCATAAACAAACCTCATCATCGTGGCGCGGGCGACGTGGAACTCGCGACTGATGTGGGAGATGGATTTGCCTTCGCGCATGAGAGTCAGGATTTTATCCTTATTGGTGAGGAGAATCTTAATCTTCGGGCATTGACCCGGACGCCTTCCGAGTTGGACGCCGGCGGCTTTTCTGACGGCGAGGGCCTCTCTGGTGCGCATGGAGATTAGACGGCGCTCGATGTCGGCGGTGAGACCGAATGCGAAGCAAAGTACTTGACTATTAATGGAATCATCGAAAGAATAGCCTTCTTTTATGGAGTAGAGTTTTACGCCGGATTTCAGACAATGCCCCATTATTTCCATGATTTCGACCAATGTTCTGCTCAGTCTGGATATTTCTGTAACGATTATGATGTCTCCTGTTTTCGTTTTTTTGAGCAGTCTGCCCAATTTTCGGGCTTCTTTTGCGACCTTTCCGCTGATGGTCTCTGTGACCCATTTGTCGATAGTTAAGCCTTTAATGTCTACGAAGTTAAGTATCTCTTCTTTCTGGTTAATGACGAACTGTTTGTCCGTGCTGATTCTAATGTACGCGTAAATCATATTTTTGTGATTATTTCTTTGAATATTAGA
>OHAW01000410.1_pt1 | contig 21195 bp, 20 predicted proteins | sample 1577221 | NCBI WGS metagenome assembly OHAW01 (sample SAMEA3879583, study PRJEB24766) | human gut metagenome | biome: human-associated habitat; feature: feces | place: USA | collected 1985/1987 | reverse complement strand
GGTTGCGATTATGTATTTGCGCCGTCGGCAGAAGAAATGTATCCGGAGCCAGATACCCGCACATTCGATTTCGGCACTGTTTCGGCCGTAATGGAAGGGGCGCGCCGTCCCGGACATTTCAATGGGGTTGCTCAGATCGTGAGCAAACTTTTTTATGTAGTCGAACCGGATAATGCCTATTTTGGTGAAAAAGATTTCCAGCAGATCGCTGTGATCCGTGCTATGGTGAAGCAATTGGATATACCGGTGAAAATCAACGACTGTCCGATTTTGCGCGAGGCAGACGGTTTGGCTTTGAGTAGCCGTAATGTGCGCTTGACACCCGAACAACGTCAAAAAGCTCCGTTAATAGCTCGTACGTTAAAAGAAAGTACTAACTTTGTGCCCGAAAAGAGTGTGCAGGAGGTGATCGACTATGTTGTCAACACAATAAATGCCGATCCTATTATGCGTGTGGAATACTATGAGATTGTAGATGGCAATACGATGGAGTCCATCAAGAACTGGTCCGATACGACTTATCCGGTAGGATGTATTACGGTATATTGCGGAGAGGTTCGTCTGATAGATAATATTAAGTACTAAATATAGATTTATGATTTATGAATGATGATTTGTTTCCTGAATAATCATAAGTTTTATATGGAAGAAACAAGCGTAGCTAAATAATTCATAAATCATAAATCATGAAGATGACAATAGACGAATATATCCTTTCTCATAGTGACGAAGAAGGTGCACTGCTCTCGGCCCTGAACCGGGATGCGAATGTGAACCTGCTTCGTCCGCGAATGCTGTCGGGGCATCTGCAAGGGCGGATATTGAAGATGTTTTGCCGGATGCTTCGTCCCCGCCGTGTGCTTGAGATCGGTACTTATACAGGATATGCTACTCTTTGTATGGCGGAAGGGCTGGAAGAAGGGGCTTTGATCCATACGCTTGAGATCAACGACGAAATGGAAGACTTCATCATGAAATACCTGAAACAGTCGCCCCATCAGGATAAGATACGGGTGCATTTCGGCGATGCCCTCGATCTTCTTCTCGCGCATGAGCTCGTGCATCTTCTCGTACATGACGCGCTTGTTGACCATGTACGGAATCTCGTCGACGATGATGCGGACGCGGTCGCGGCCGAATTCCTCAAGATGCGTGCGGGCGCGCATGACCACGCGGCCGCGGCCCGTGCGGTAGCCCTGATGGACGTCGGAGATGCCGAAGATGATGCCACCTGTCGGGAAATCGGGAGCGGGCATCAGGCGAATGAGGTCCTCGATCGAGCACTCGGGATTGCGGAGCTGGTGCAGGCAGGCGTCGATCGTCTCGCCGAGATTGTGCGGCGGGATGTTCGTTGCCATACCGACTGCGATACCGGAAGTACCGTTTACCAGAAGGTTCGGGTAGCGGGCCGGCATAACAACAGGCTCTTTTTCGGTTTCATCAAAGTTCGGGGCGAAGTCTACGGTGTCTTTGTTGATATCCGCCAGCATCTCCATCGAGATTTTGCTTAAACGTGCCTCGGTGTATCGCATAGCCGCAGCGCCGTCGCCGTCGACGGAACCGAAGTTTCCATGGCCGTCCACCATCGGATAACGGGTTGCCCAGTCCTGTGCCATGTTGACGAGTGCTCCGTAGATAGAGCTGTCGCCGTGCGGGTGATATTTACCCATCGTATCACCGACGATACGCGCGCACTTACGGTGCGGCTTATCCGGCGTATTGTTCAGTTCACTCATGGAGTACAGAATACGTCTCTGTACCGGCTTTAAGCCATCGCGGACGTCTGGAAGTGCACGGGATGCAATTACGCTCATCGCATAGTTGATGTAGGATTCCTCCATCGTGTCTTTCAGATCGACCTCGTGAATTTTATCAAAAACATTATCTTCCATCTTTTCCTCCACTTCAGTTCACAGGACTTTTTAGATATCCAGGTTGTTTGCGTATTTTGCTCTCTCTTCGATAAAGTCACGGCGCGGTTCTACCTTGTCGCCCATGAGCGTATTGAAGGTAAGATCAATTTCAGAAGAATACTCTTCATCGAACACAACGCGGCGCAGAACACGGCGTTCCGGGTCCATGGTGGTCTCCCAGAGCTGCTCCGCATCCATCTCTCCCAGTCCTTTGTAACGCTGGATCTTATTATCTCCGCGTCCGATCTCATTGAGGATCTGATTCATCTGATCGTCATCGTATGCGTACCATACTTTTTTGTTTTTCTCAATCTTGAACAGCGGCGGCTGTGCCAGGTAAACGTGGCCCTGTTTGATCAGCTCCGGCATGAAGCGGTACAGGAACGTCAGCATCAGCGTGTCGATGTGCGCGCCGTCGACATCGGCATCGGTCATGATGATGATCTTGTCGTAGCGCAGTTTGGTAATATCGAAATCGTCGTGGATTCCGGTTCCGAATGCCGTAATCATCGCTTTGATCTCGGCATTGGCATAAATTTTATCGAGACGTGCTTTCTCTACATTCAGGATTTTTCCACGCAGAGGCAGGATCGCCTGCGTTGCACGGCTTCTCGCGGATTTTGCGGAACCGCCCGCGGAATCTCCCTCGACCAGGAAGATCTCACAGTTTTTCGGATCCTTGTCGGTACAGTCTGCCAGTTTTCCAGGCAGGGACATACCGTCCAGTGCGGATTTTCTTCTCGTCAGGTCACGCGCTTTTCTTGCAGCCTCTCTCGCACGCTGGGAAAGCAGGGACTTTTCAACGATCGTTTTTGCGACAGCTGGGTTCTGCTCCAGGAACAGCTCGAGCTGGGTGCTCACGATATTGTCGACTGCTCCTCTCGCCTCGCTGTTTCCAAGTTTCTGCTTTGTCTGGCCCTCGAACTGCGGCTCCTCGATTTTGATGCTGACAATCGCCGTCATACCCTCGCGGATATCCTCTCCGGTCAGGTTCGGTTCGCTGTCTTTTAACAGTTTATTTGCTCTTGCATATTCATTAAAGGTTTTCGTCAGCGCATTCCGGAAGCCCACGATATGGGTACCGCCCTCCGGCGTCGTAATGTTGTTGACGAAACCGTACGTATTTTCCTGATAGGAATCGTTGTGCTGCATCGCAACCTCAACGAGAACGCCGTCTCTTTCTCCCTCGCAGTAGATGATGTCCGGGTAGAGCGCCGTTTTGCTCTTGTTCAGGTAGCTGACAAACTCTTTGATACCGCCCTCGTAGTGGAATGCTTTTTCCACTACCGGATCCGTGCGCAGATCGCGCAGAACAATGCGCAGTCCCTTGGTCAGAAATGCGGTCTCGCGGAGTCTTGTTTTTAAAACGTCGTAATCATAAACCGTCTCCTCGAACATCGTGTCATCCGGCAGGAAACGGACCTCGGTACCTGTTTTTTCGATCGGACAGGTATCGATGACCTCCAGCTTATTCATGGTTTTTCCGCGCTCATACCGCTGGAAGTAAACCTTTCCATCGTGATAAACGCGCACCTCAAGCCAGTTGGACAGCGCATTTACAACGGATGCACCAACGCCGTGCAGACCGCCGGATACCTTGTACCCTCCGCCGCCGAACTTTCCGCCTGCGTGCAGCACCGTAAAGACAACCTCAACGGCCGGAAGGCCCGACTTATGATTGATGCCGACCGGAATACCACGGCCGTCGTCGATGACGGTGATGGAGTTGTCCGGGTTAATCGTAACGTCAATATTTTTGCAATATCCTGCCAGTGCCTCGTCTACCGAGTTGTCGACAATCTCATAGACCAGATGGTGAAGTCCCCGTGCGGAGGTACTGCCGATATACATACCTGGGCGCTTCCGTACGGCTTCCAGACCCTCCAGAATCTGAATCTGGTCTGCACCATACTCTGTCTTTTCCATGTTCTCTGTACTCATTTAGATTCCTCCTGTTTCTTTGTGAAACACAGATCCCTCGACCACCTGGAATACGCTGTTTGCCTCAAAATGATTTTCGACAAACTCGTCCAGTCCGGTACAGGTAATCAGTGTCTGTATGCTGTGAATGCTCTGCAGAAGATAATTCTGCCGGCTGCCGTCCAGCTCCGACAAAACATCATCCAGCAGTAAAACCGGTGTATCGTGAATTTCCTCCTCGACCAGACGGATCTCCGCCAGTTTCAGCGAAAGCGCCGCCGTCCTCTGCTGCCCCTGGGAACCGTATTTACGGATATCAATGTCGTTGACCCGCACGCAGAAATCGTCCCGGTGCGGCCCGGTGTAGGACTGTCCGAAACGCAGATCACGCTCTCTTCCGGCTTTTAACTCTTCGGAAAACGCTTCCTCGGACACATTCGGTTCATAGGTAATCAGAATCTGCTCCTTTCCTCCGGTCAGATTCTGATGGATCTCGGATAAAATATCATTCAGGCGGCTGATAAACTTTTTCCGCTCGGAAATAATGCTTGTTCCATAGCGGACCATCTGCTCATCCCAGATCTCGAGTGTATCCGCCATTCTGCCGGAAAACGAAATCTCTTTAAGCAGCTTGTTTCTCTGCGCCACCACTTTATTATAATTGGCAAGCTCGATCATGTATAGTCTTGACAATTGACAAATTTCGCTATCCAGGAAACGCCGGCGCTCCGCAGGACCGTTTTTGATGATATTCAGGTCCTCCGGAGAGAAAAACACAATATTTACAATGCCAAAAAGTTCCGACGCTTTGCGGATCGGAACTCCATCGATGGCGATTCCCTTGGATTTATTTTTTTTCAGATGCATATCGATTTTATGCGTGCTGCCGTTCCGCTCCACCATCATCCGGATATGGGCTTCCTCCCGGTCAAACTGGATGATTTCGCGGTCCTTGCTGCCGCGGTGCGATTTTGTCGTACCCGCGAGATATAAAGCCTCGAGAATATTCGTCTTTCCCTGGGCATTGTCGCCGTAGAGAATATTCGTTCCGGGGCTGATATTTATGCATAAGTTTTCATAATTCCGATAGTTCTTCAGTTCTAAAGATTTGATATACATGAGCACTCGTCCGTGAAAAATCAGCTTAAGTTTTTAAGCCTTATTTTTTAATTTGTATCTCATTTCCATTGTAGCAGACAACATCTCCGTCATAGAGCTTGCGGCCGCGGCGGGTATCTACTTCACCGTTTACGGTCACGCAGCCGTCCTTGATGACGAGCTTTGCTTCCACGCCGTCTTCTACCAGAGCCGCAGCTTTTAATGCCTGGCCCAGTTTGATGTAATCTTCACGCAGCGTAATAATTTCCATTTTTTCCTCCTGCACTGCCGTGCCTTTTCCTCACGTAAGTTCGCAGTTTTCAACCTGTGTGGCTGTAAAACCGCTGAAAGTTCTTTCAGAAAAGGTTCCGGCAGATTTCAAACTTATGTGACTTATCTCACGGAATTGAAGTTTACCGGCAGAATCAGATAGATATAGCTCTCTTCTTCGTTCCGGATAAAACATGGAGCCTTCGGGTTGACCAGATAAATCGAAATTTCCTCGTCGTCAATAACACGAAGTGCATCGATCAGGAATTTCGGGTTAAAACCGATCATAATATCCTTGCCTTCTTTGTTGATATCGATCTCTTCTTTCATGGAACCCATCGCGGAGTTGATCTGCAGTTCCATCGCTCCATCCTGGATATCGATGATGATCGGTTTTTTGTCGCCTTCTTTGACAAGAAGCGTCGCACGGTCGATACAGCTTAAGAATTCTTTTTTGTTGATCGTCACTTTTGTCTCGTAATCACTCGAAAGCATCTGGTCGATGCGGAAATATTCACCGTCGATCAGTCTGGAAACGACCGTTGTATCATCGAACTTGAACATAATGTGGTTTTCCGAGAAGTAAATATCAATCTGATCATCCATCTCGCCGGACAGAATTTTGCTGATTTCGTTCAGGGTTTTTCCCGGAACAACGACTTTTCGGTCCGGATACGAATCTTTCAGCTCAATTCTGCGGATCGCAATACGGTGTCCGTCCAGAGATACGACGCGAAGTGTGTTATCTTTGATTTCAAAAAGCTCACCGGTCATCAGTTTGTTGTTCTCATTGGCTGCAATGGAGAAAATGGTCTGACGGATCAGTTCTTTTAAGGTGAACTGGGAAATTGAAACACAATCGGAAGTTTCGAGAATCGGCAGATAGGAAAAATCTTCTCCTGACTGTCCCGGAATGTTGAATTTTGCTTTTTCACACGTAATCGTGGTTACCAGATTTTCATCTGTTTCTATTGTAACCTGATTATCCGGAAGTTTTCTTACGATCTCAGAAAAAATCTTTGCATCCAGAGCAACAATACCGCGTTCCAGAATCATACCTGTGACGATGGTTTCGATTCCGAGTTCCATATCGTTGGAGGTAAATTTGATCACATTGGAAGATGCATCAATCAGAATGCATTCCAGAATCGGCATGGTTGTTTTACCGGAGACAGCTTTCATAGCGATACCAACGCTTTTTACAAGGTCTGCTTTGTCAAACACTAATTTCATAATTGTGGATAACTCTCCTTTCCTCACTGTTTGGTGAGTCTGCTTATAAAGAAAAAATATAGTAAAAATCCGTAGTCTTAGTCGTAGGGGCTGTGGATATGTGGAAAACCCCGTCAAGAATGCGGAAATACTGGAAAAATCGATCTGTATAACTCTGTGAATAATCGAACGTGAACCTGTGTATGAAATGTTGATAACTTCAGGCCCCAAATTTGTCCACAATTCATCCACAGGCTTTCCACATCGGTTTGTGTATAAATAAGGGCCTGTCAACCGATGAGTTTCTTCTTATATAAATGTAAATCGTTTTTAACCGTTTTGACAGAGTTACAAAGGCTCCGCCTATTTCGACGGGTTGATCTTCTTCTTTAAGATGTCTACCGTGTTGCGGACACTGTCTTTAGCACTCATTTCCTTTTCGATCTTCTCAATGCCGTGCATGACAGTGGTATGATCGCGGTCGCCCATCATTTTTCCGATTCCGGTCAGCGGGGCATCGAGCATTTCGCGGCACAGATACATTGCGATCTGGCGCGGGAATACGATTTTGCTGCTCCGCTTGCTGCCGACAATGTCGGACGGCGTAATATCGAAGTGATCTGCAACGGTGTCGATGATAAATTCCGGCGTGATCACCTTCTTCTCGTTCGGGGAGATGATGTCGCGCAGCACCTGCTCTGCAAGATCAATGTTGATTTCACGTTTTTCAAGGTTTGCGTATGCAATGATTTTATTGAGAGCGCCTTCCAATTCACGGATGTTCGATTTAATATTGGAAGCGATGTATTCGATCACATCGTCGCTGACGGAATAGCCGTCTAATTCCTGTTTCTTTCGGAGAATGGCGATTCGCGTCTCATAATCCGGGCTCTGGATGTCGGCAAGGAGTCCCCATTCGAAACGGGAACGGATGCGGTCTTCCAGGATATCCATGTCTTTCGGGGGACGATCCGAAGAAAGGATGATCTGTTTGTTGGCGCCGTGCAGCGTATTGAAGGTATGGAAAAACTCTTCCTGCGTGGATTCCTTTCCTATAATAAACTGCACATCATCGATGAGAAGTACGTCGATATTGCGGTATTTCTCACGGAATTTGGTCATTGCGGTGTTGTTGCTGTTTCGGATAGCCTCGATGACTTCATTGGTAAATTCTTCACTCGTTACGTAGAGAATCCGCGAAGACGGGTTCTTTTGAAGAATAAAATGTGCGATCGAGTGCATCAGATGGGTTTTGCCCAGTCCAACACCACCGTATAAAAACAGCGGATTGTAGATTTCTCCCGGGGATTCGGCCACGGCGAGAGAAGCTGCATGGGCAAATTTGTTATTGCTGCCGACCACGAAGGTATCAAAGGTATACTTTGGATTCAGGTTCGGCACATAGAGATTTTTCTGGACGGGAGCAGGCGCTTTTTCCTGTTTCACTTCTTCCGGAAGAATAAAGCGGATCTCATAGTTGACACCTGTGATTTCCGCGATTGCCACTTTAATAGGAAGAGTATATTTTTTGCTCACGTAATCGAGACCCATTTTTTCGGATGGAACCAGGATTGTGATCAGATTGTCCTCAACCGAATGGATCGTAAGTGGTTCAATCCATGTAGTAAAGGAGATCTCAGATAATTCGTGCTCGTCCCGCACTCTCTGCAGTATTTCTTTCCATTTATCTTGTACGATTTCCATGCTTTTTCTGTCGCTCCGCTTCTATAATCATTGCTTTTTGGGGATAACTTCTGTCTGGAAAACGAAATTTTCCCCGAATAGTCGCATTTTTACTTCTATATGATATAATAAAATGCCGTTTTATTCAACCCAAAAATGTGGATAATTATTTTTTTATCCACAGAATGTGTAAAAAATTTTCCTGTTGATGAAATGGAGGATAGTTTGTGGATAACAGGGAATCTTATGTTGATAAAATTGTGGATAGAGGGCTGGAAAAACCGAAATGTGTAAAGTCTGGAAAACTTATATACACATTATACATGGCGTAAATACTGGAAAAATTGGAAATGCCCACAGGTTGTACACAGCAAAACCGAAAGTTATCCACAAGGTTATCCACAGATTGTGGATAATGTTGATTACGGTTACAGGATATCGTGTGGAAAGCGCAAAAATCGAACTGGTATTTGTACGCGTGCGGCGGACAGTGTGGATAAGTTGTGGATAAACCGAAAATCAGCACACGGAAGGCACGGGCAGCGGCAGACCGGAAAACCGCGTCAGAGCGGCATTTTTTCCGAAAAAAACTGCGAAAATTATTGATTTTAGGGTTGACGAAATGGGGGTTTATGAATATAATTGAAATGATGTTCTATGAAAATATTACGAATAAGGTATAATAGATAAAGGAGGTGCTTTACCTATGAAAATGACATTTCAGCCAAAAAAGAGATCTAGAGCAAAAGTTCATGGTTTCAGAGCTCGTATGAGCACAAAAGGCGGCCGTAAAGTATTAGCAGCCAGAAGATTAAAAGGAAGAAAGCAGTTATCAGCCTAAGATATAAGACCGCAGTTATGTGGTCTTTTCTTCTATAATAAAAGAAAGGGGATTCGATGAAATATTCAGAGTCCTTAAAGAAAAACAAAGATTTTCAGCAGGTATACAGACATGGAACATCAAAAGCAAATCGGTATCTGGTGATGTACGTACTGGATAATCAGTACATGAAGAATCGTCTGGGAATATCAGTAAGTAAAAAAGTAGGGAATAGTGTGGTTCGCCACAGACTCACCAGACTGGTAAGGGAAAGTTATCGTCTGAATGAAGAACGTTTTAACAGAAATCTTGATATTGTTGTGATTGCAAGGCCGGCAGCAAAGGGCAGAAGCTATCATGAGATAGAAAGTGCTTTTATGCATCTGGCAGGGAAACATCAGATCATAAATGAGGTTTGTGCGGATGAAGAAACTTCTTATTAAAATGATCCGTCTTTACCAGAAATATATATCACCGATGAAGAGAACAAAGTGTCCTTATATTCCCACATGTTCTCAATATGGTTTGGAAGCAATCGAAAAATATGGTGCGTTCAGGGGAGGATTACTGGCAATATGGAGAATATTACGGTGTAATCCTTTTTCTCATGGAGGATATGATCCCGTACCATAAAGGTAAATGGGACAATCATTATGATGTTCCGTAAGATCATCCAGGAGGAACTAGAAATTGGAAAGTATGATTTTGGCTACTAAAAGTGGTACCCCGATCATCGGCCAGGTCGCAATCGTGATGGGCTGGATCATGAACGGTATCTACAAAGTGCTGGATATGGTTGGAATTCAGAACCTTGGCCTTTGTATTATTATTTTCAGTATTCTGATCTATCTTTTTATGACTCCTCTGCAGATCAAACAGCAGAAATTCTCTAAGCTGAGTGCGATCATGCAGCCGGAGATCCAGAAAATCCAGAAGAAATATCAGGGTAAAAAAGATCAGGATTCAATGATGAAGATGCAGGAGGAAACCCAGGCTGTATATCAGAAATACGGGGTATCTCCTACAGGAAGCTGTGTGCAGCTTGCAATCCAGCTCCCAATTCTGTACGCTCTGTATCAGGTAATTCAGAATATTCCTGCATATGTAAGCAGTGTATATAATGTATTCAATGGTGTTTGCACCCAGATCCTTTCTGTAAACGGATTTGCAGATATCATTAATCAGTTTATTACAGATAACAAAATGACCCGGGTAAGACAGGTCACAGACAACGCAGATTCTATCGTAGATTTTCTGTATGCTCTGTCTCCGTCTCAGTGGAAATCCTTACAGGAGATCAGCCAGTTCTCCGGATTCTCAGATCAGATCAGCAAAACTGCTTCTGAAATCCAGAAGATGCAGACCTTCGGTGTTCTGAACATTGCAGATCAGCCGCTGAGTTACATCAAAACAGGGTCTCTGCTTCTGATCATTGCAGCTCTTGCAATTCCGGTTCTGTCATGGGCAACACAGATGCTCAACTTAAAGCTTATGCCGCAGGCAGCAACGCAGAACGGAAATGATGGCAACAATGCAATGGCAAGCTCCATGAAGACTATGAATACAGTAATGCCGCTTATGTCAGCATTTTTCTGTTTCACATTCCCTGTGGGTCTTGGTATTTACTGGATCGCAAGTGCGGTAGTAAGAAGTATTCAGCAGATTCTTATCAATCGCCATCTGAACAAGATGAACATTGATGACCTTGTAAATGAAAACATGAAGAAGATGGAAGCCAAAAGAGCAAAAGAAGGACTTCCGCCGCAGAAGATTACAAATCAGGCACATCAGAGTGTTAAGAATATCAACAAGATCGACAAGGGTATGAGTGGTTCTGATGAAGCGAAACGTGCGAAGAAAGTAGAAGAAGCTTATCAGAATGCTGCTCATGCAAAAGAAGGCAGCATTACCGCAAAAGCAAACATGGTCAGAGCTTTTGATGAGAAAAACAAAAAGAAATAAGAGAGGGAAGGTCGGGGTTTTATCATGAATGAATATATGCAGTTTTCAGCAAAAAACAAAAATGAAGCAATTACAAAAGCATGTATTGAACTGGGTGTTTCCAGTGATCAGCTTGACATTCAGGTAATCAGTGAAGGCAGTTCTGGATTTTTCGGAATTGGAAGCAAGCCTGCGATCATAAAAGCTCGTAAAGTAGAAGATCATTCAGAAGAAAAAGAACTTGAGGAAATCGTAGATTCTGTAAAGCTGGATGCTTTTAAGGACGAGCCGGAGGTGAAAAAGGCTTCACCAAAACCAGCACCGCGGGCATCTGTTAAGGCTTCTCACAATAAACCAGAAGCAAAGACAGAGAACTCCAAAGAAGAAAAACACTCCAAACCGGCCAGAGAGAAACAGTCTAAAGAAAAAATCCACAAGGAAAAACCTGTCAGAGAAACAAAACCGGCAAAAGAAAAACCAGTGAAAGTATCAAGACCGATCGAGGTCATTACAGATCCGGAGGAGATTAAGGAAATCGAAGAGAGAGCTTCTGTGTTCCTTCATGATGTATTCGCATCTATGGATCTTGGTGAGGTTGAGATCACATCCAGGTATAATACAACGGATGGATGTCTGGAAGTCGATTTTGAAGGTCAGGATATGGGAATTCTTATCGGCAAGAGAGGACAGACACTGGATTCTCTCCAGTATCTTACCAGCCTTGTTGTAAATAAAGGAAAAGCTGACTACATCAGAGTGAAGCTTGACACGGAAGATTACAGAAGACGCAGAAAAGAAACTCTGGAAAATCTGGCAAGAGGAATTGCCTATAAGGTTAAGAAAACAAGAAAACCTGTAGTTCTTGAACCAATGAATCCTTATGAGAGAAGAATTATCCATTCTGCACTTCAGGGTAATAAATTCGTAGAGACAGTAAGTGAAGGTGAAGAACCATACCGTCATGTAGTTGTCAAATTAAAAAGATAATAAATCAGCAATGAAAACAGTTCACAACTGAAATAGAAAATGTTATTCTAGGTGAAAGCATGAATAACACGCGATAGACGTGTGCTTTCTCTGGGATAACATTTTTTTTACTTTAATTACAAGGAGACAATATGGAAAAAACAATCGCTGCGATCTCAACAGCTATGAGTGCTTCCGGAATAGGAATTGTTCGTATCAGTGGAGATGAGGCAATGGACGTGATTTCCCGGATTTATCGTTCCAAAAACGGAAAGAAAAATATCAGGGAAGTGCAGAGTCATACCATTCATTATGGATTTATCTATGATGGGGAGGATGTAGTAGATGAAGTTCTGGTTATGATCATGAGAGGTCCTCATACTTATACAGGTGAGGATACCGTAGAAATAGATTGTCATGGTGGAGTCTATGCCATGAAAAAGGTTCTGGAAACAGTGCTCAAAAACGGGGCAGTAATCGCAGAACCGGGAGAATTTACAAAGAGAGCTTTCTTAAACGGAAGGCTGGATCTGTCACAGGCAGAGGCTGTCATGGATGTCATTCAGGCCAGAAATTCCATGGCTCTTAAGAGTTCTGTAGAGCAGCTTAAGGGTTCCGTACAGAGGGCTGTCAAAGAAATCAGAAGCAGACTGCTTTACCAGATCGCATATATAGAATCAGCACTGGATGATCCGGAGCATTATGATCTGGAAGGCTATCCACAGGAGCTTGCGAAGATTGTGGATAAAGAGGCCGGAGAAATCACAGATCTGTTGAAAACTGCGGATGACGGAAGAATGATCCAGGAGGGTATCAAGACGGTTATCCTTGGTAAACCGAATGCAGGAAAATCTTCTCTTTTGAACTTTCTGGTAGGAGAGGACCGTGCGATCGTCACAGAGATTGAAGGTACGACCAGAGATATCCTGGAAGAATATATTTCTCTGAATGGTATCACGCTTCGCGTGATCGATACAGCCGGAATCCGAGAGACAGAAGATATAGTAGAAAAAATTGGTGTAGGAAAAGCAAAACAGATGGCAGAGGATGCAGATCTCATTTTGTATGTTGTGGATTCCTCCAGACCACTTGATGATAACGATGAAGATATCATAGAACTGCTTTCCGGAAGAAAAAGCATCGTGATCTATAACAAGACAGATCTGGAACCAGTGGTAAATATGGCAAAACTCCAGGAAAGAACGGGAAATCCGGTAATTCCTGTTTCGATAGTAGAAGAAAAAGGAATCCGCAAACTGGAAGAAGAGATCAAAAATATGTTTTTTAAGGGAGAACTCTCCTTTAATGATGAAGTATATATCACAAATGCAAGACATAAAGCTGCGCTGGAAGAGGCCAGGGAAAGCCTGAAGCTTGTCAAAAACAGCATTGATATGGGAATGGCAGAGGATTTCTTTTCCATTGATCTTATGAACGCCTATGAAAGTCTTGGCCGGATCGTGGGAGAATCCGTAGGCGAAGATCTGGTAAATGAGATTTTCAGCAAATTCTGTACAGGAAAATAAAAGCAATTGATAGAAGAAGGGAAGATAAAAATGGAGGACAGAAGACTGGAAAAAAACTGTGATATTGTTGTAGTTGGGGCCGGTCATGCAGGATGTGAGGCAGCTCTTGCCTGTGCAAGGCTGGGACTTGATACCGTCATGTTTACCGTCAGTGTGGACAGTATTGCGCTGATGCCGTGTAATCCGAATATAGGAGGCAGCTCCAAGGGACATCTGGTAAGAGAACTGGATGCACTTGGTGGAGAGATGGGTAAGAACATTGATAAGACTTTTATTCAGTCCAAAATGTTAAACCAGTCCAAGGGACCTGCGGTACATTCACTCAGGGCACAGGCAGACAAACAGGCATACAGCACAGAAATGCGTAAGACTCTGGAAAATCAGCCAAATCTTACGATCAAACAGGGAGAAGTGACAGAGCTTCTGGCAGAGGAAGGAAAGATCACAGGTGTAAAACTGTATTCAGGAGCAATCTATCATTGTCAGGCAGTGGTACTCTGTACGGGAACTTATCTTAAGGCGCGCTGTATTTATGGCGATGTCAGCAATTATACAGGCCCGAATGGTCTGCAGGCGGCAAATTATCTGACAGACTCTCTCAAAAAACTTGGAATTGAAATGTTTCGATTCAAGACCGGAACACCGGCACGAATTGCAGGAAATTCAATCGATTATTCCAAGATGGAAGAGCAGTTTGGAGATAAGAGAGTCGTACCGTTTTCTTTTTCTACAGATCCGGAAAGTGTGCAGATCGAGCAGAAATCCTGCTGGCTTACTTATACAAATGAAAGAACACATGAGATCATCCGGGCAAACCTTGACAGATCGCCATTGTATTCCGGAATGATCGAGGGAACCGGACCAAGATACTGTCCATCTATTGAGGACAAGGTTGTAAGATTTTCAGACAAAAAAAGGCATCAGGTATTTATTGAACCGGAAGGCCTTTATACAAATGAGATGTATATTGGTGGAATGTCCAGCTCTCTCCCGGAGGATGTACAGGATGAGATGTACCATTCTGTACCGGGACTTGAGAATGCAAGAATTGTCAAGAACGCTTATGCGATCGAGTATGACTGCATCAATCCAAGACAGCTTTATCCAACACTGGAATTCAAGAAGATCAAAGGACTCTTCAGCGGAGGACAGTTTAATGGAAGTTCAGGATATGAGGAGGCAGCAGCACAGGGATTGATCGCTGGAATCAATGCGGCTATGGAAGTAAAAGGACAGGAACAGCTGGTCCTTGACCGTTCGGAGGCATACATTGGTGTTCTGATCGATGACCTTGTTACCAAGGAAAACCATGAACCATATCGTATGATGACCAGCCGTGCAGAGTACCGTCTGCTTCTCAGACAGGATAATGCAGATTTACGTCTCCGCAAGAAAGGTTATCAGGTCGGTCTGATCGATGAGGAGACTTACCAGAAACTTCTGGAAAAGGAAGCTGCGATTGCAAGAGAAATCGAAAGAACAGAGCATGCGACGATCGGAGGCACCCCTGAAGTGCAGAAGCTTCTGGAGGAAAAAGGAAGTACTCTTTTGAAATCCGGAACGACAATTGCAGAGCTGATCCGAAGACCGGAGCTTAATTATGAAGATCTTGCACCAATTGACAAGGAGCGGCCGTTCCTTCCATGGGATGTAAAAGAACAGGTTGAGATCAACCTGAAGTATGAAGGCTACATCAAGCGTCAGATGAAGCAGGTGGAACAGTTCAAGAAACTGGAAGCAAAGAAGATTCCGGAAGATCTGGATTATGAGAAGGTCGGAAGTCTTCGCATTGAGGCAAGGCAGAAACTGGAAGAATACCGTCCGGTATCAATAGGACAGGCATCCAGAATCTCCGGAGTATCACCTGCGGATATCTCTGTGCTTCTGGTATATCTGGAACAGTACAGACGAAATGTATAAAGAAGGAGCAGATCAATGGCATATGATTTAACCATATTGGAAGAAGGCTGTAAGGAACTGGGAATCACTCTTGATGAGAACCAGAAAAAACAGTTTACAGATTTTTATGAATATCTTGTAGAAAAAAATAAAGTCATGAACCTGACCGGAATCACAGAATTTCAGGAAGTGCTGATAAAGCACTTCCTGGACAGTCTTGCCTGCGTGAAGGCTGTAGACATGAGCCGGATAAAAAGAATCATGGATATTGGAACTGGTGCAGGATTCCCTGGTGTTCCTCTCAAAATCGCATTTCCACATCTGGAGGCCTGCCTTCTGGATTCTCTCAAAAAAAGAGTCAACTTTCTCGAAGAAACTTTTCAGATGCTGAAGCTGGAAAATATTACAGCAATTCACGGCAGAGCCGAAGAATATGCGAAGAACAAACAGTACAGAGAGACATATGATCTCTGTGTGTCCCGTGCGGTTTCAAATCTGGCAACTCTGTCAGAATATTGCCTTCCGTATGTAAAGACAGGCGGTTATTTTATTTCCTATAAATCAGGCACTGTACAGGAAGAAGTAGAACAGGCACAGAAAGCAGTCAAAATCCTCGGAGGAAAGATTCAGGATGTTGTGTATTTCCAGCTTCCTGATTCAGAAATCCAGCGTTCTCTTGTGGTAATAGAGAAGATCAAAGCAACACCAGGTCGTTATCCGCGCAAAGCAGGGACTCCGCTGAAAGAACCCCTGTCATAATTTATCGCAATTTATCGCAGCTATTTTCACAAAATCATCACACATTTATCCTATTTTTATCACAACTTTCTCATAGAATATTCCAAGGAACGGACATAAGAATCGTTTCTCAGATAAAAGATGTTTCCGGGTACCCCCTATCTCTGTTTCACCCGGAAACATTTTCTGTTTATGATGAAAAGGAGGAGAATTTTGTGATTGAAGTAAACAATCTGGTCAAACGCTATGGAGACCATACGGCAGTCGACCACCTTTCTTTTAAGATAGAGAAGGGAAAAATCTACGGCTTTCTCGGGCCGAACGGAGCCGGTAAATCAACGACTATGAATATGATCACCGGTTATATAGCATCTACGGAAGGAACAGTGACCATCGATGGTCATGATATACTGGAAGAGCCGGAACAGGCAAAGAAGTGTATTGGTTATCTGCCGGAAATGCCACCTCTTTATTTCGATATGACAGTGCTGGAATATATGAATTTCGTCGCTGATCTCAAAAAAATCCCAAAAGATAAAAAGAAATCCATGGTTGCAGAGGTCATGGAAATGGTAAAAATCACAGACATGAAAAACCGTCTGATCAAAAATCTGTCCAAAGGTTACAGACAGAGAGTAGGACTTGCACAGGCAATCCTTGGATATCCGGAAGTCATCATTCTTGATGAACCGACAGTAGGACTTGATCCGAAACAGATCATAGAAATCCGTGATCTGATCAAAAGCCTCAAGAAGAAACATACAGTCATCCTGAGTTCGCATATTCTTTCAGAAGTAAGTGCGGTCTGCGATTACGTGCTGATTATTTCTCACGGCAGGCTGGTTGCAAGTGATACACCGGACAACCTTGGAAAACTTGCACAGGGTTCCAACAATCTTTCACTTCTTGTAAGAGGAGACCGGGACAAAATCCGTATTCTTCTTGGAGAAATTCCGGGAGTTAAAGAAATTTCCATTACTGCCGACAAGGATCAGGATGGCTGGGCAGTGAAACTCTCCACAGAAGAAAATACAGATATCCGTGAAGATGTTTTCTTTAAGATGGCAGAGAACCATTATCCAATTCTGGAAATGCAGTCCAGAAAAGTATCACTGGAAGAGATTTTCCTGGAGCTGACCGAAGATACGAAGAAGCCTGAGGCTACAGAGAAAGAGGGGGAAGATAAATGACAGCAGTATATAAGAGAGAACTGAGAAGTTATCTCACATCTATGGTAGGATATTTATTTATCTTTTTTATCCTACTTCTTACAGGTATTTATTTTTCAGTATATCAGTTAGGGGCAGCATATCCCAAATTTGAATATACACTGAGTGCACTGACCTTTGTATTTCTGATCAGTGTTCCGATCCTGACAATGAGAGTTCTGGCAGAAGAAAGGAAACAGAAAACAGATCAGCTGCTTCTGACAGCGCCGGTTTCCGTTGGACAGATTGTTTTTGGCAAATATCTTGCACTGGTAACAATCTTTGCGATTCCGATGCTTATTATGTGTTTTTACCCACTGTTGATGTCAAAATTCGGAACTGTATCTTTTGCAGGAGCATACACAGGTATTCTGGGATTTTTCCTTCTGGGCTGTGCAAACCTTGCACTTGGTGTGTTTGTATCTTCTCTGACTGAGAGCCAGGTAATTGCGGCAGTTCTTACCTTTGTATTTTTGTTTGCATTTTATATGATGAATGGAATCTCCTCATTCTTTTCAGAGGGAGCATTGTCTACGTGTATTACATTTGGACTTCTGATTTTTGCAGCAGCACTTATCATATACACAATGATCAAGAACCTTCTGATTTCCGCAGTTGTGTGTGTGGTCGGAGAGATCATTCTTGCAGTTGTGTATATCGTAAATTCTTCCTTTTTCTCGGGAGGAATTCAGAAGGTACTGAATATTGTCAATCTTAGCAGCCATTTTGATAATTTTGCCAATTCAATCTTTGACATAAAGGGAATTTTATATTTCCTGTCTGTGATCGCAGTTTGTCTTTTCCTGACTGTACAGTCTGTTGCGAAAAGACGTTGGAATTAAGGAGGCTGGAAGATGAAACTGAAGGAAAAGTTTAACAAAAAAGACGGGCAGAACAAGAAAGAAAAGAAGCCGTTAAAACAGAGGATCCGAGAATCCACGAATGGAAAATATCTCAGAAACGGTTCCTACAGCGTTATGATCAGTGCGATTTTTATTGTGATCGTGATCGTGATCAACATGATCGTAGGATCTCTGCCATCCAAATACACAGAATTTGATGTAAGTTCACAGAAGCTGTACAGCATCGGTGATGAGACGAAATCATACCTTAAGAAACTGGATAAGGACATCACGATCTATCAGGTTGTCCAGAGTGGTTCCGAGGACGAAACCTTAAAGAAGCTTCTGGAGAAATATGCAGAGGAATCTTCACACATCAAGGTTGAGACCAAAGACCCGGTTGTAAATCCGAAGTTTACATCTCAGTATACGAATGATGAAGTGTCCGCAAACAGTCTGATCGTTGTATGTGGTGACAGAAGCAAGGTAGTATCTTACGACACTATTTATCAGTCTTCCATGGACTATAATACCTACAGCTATACAACAACAGGATTTGACGGTGAAGGACAGATTGACAGTGCGATCTCCTATGTAACCTCCGAAAACCTTCCGATCCTGTATACGCTTGACGGACACGGTGAGAAAGAACTTGATTCTACATTAAAAGAAGATATCGAGAAGGCAAACATCGATATTCAGTCGCTGAACCTTCTGACAGAAGAGAAAGTACCGGAGGATGCGGCCTGCCTTCTGATCAATGCTCCGACAAGCGATATTTCCGAAACAGAAAAAGATGCGGTCATTGAGTATCTGGAGAATGGCGGAAAGGCAATGATCTTCTCTGATTATACAGAAGAAGGCATGACAAACTTTGATGCCATACTTGCAAATTACGGAGTACAGAGAACAGAGGGAGTCGTGGTAGAGGGCGATTCACAGCATTATGCACAGATGCCATATTACCTGGTTCCTACAGTCAACAGTACAGATGCGATTACAGATTTTGCTTCCAAGGGATATTATGTGCTGATGCCTACAGCACAGGGTATCCAGAAAACAGATGATGTGAGAGATACGGTAACGATAGAGAGCCTTCTTACTACATCAGACAGTGCATATTCCAAGGTAGATGTAAACAGTGGAAGCATTGAAAAAACAGATGATGATATCGAGGGACCATTTGATCTTGGTGTAAGCATCACAGAAACTCTGGATGATGATAAAGAAACACAGATTGTTTATTATTCTTCTTCCAGCCTGATGGACAGCCAGATCAATCAGATGGTATCCGGTGGAAATGAGCAGATGATCATGGAATCCTTAAGCTGGATGTGCAGTTCCGATGAGACTTCTACGATCTCTGTTCCGGCAAAGGATCTCCAGGTTTCCTATCTGACCCTTACAGCATATGATACAAGCTTCTGGAAGATTGTTATCATGGGACTGATCCCACTTGCATTCCTGGTAATTGGCTTTGGAGTATGGCTGAAAAGGAGAAAGGCATAATGAAGAAAAAAACAGTAAAACTTGTCTCTGCCGTGGTTGTACTTGGTGTGGTATCCGGTGCTTATGTGGGAGTGAATTCCTATGTTTCCTCTCAGGAGAAAAAAGAATCCGAGGCAGAGGATACAAGTGTTGAACTGACCAGTCTGGATACGGATAACATAACTTCCGTTGCATTTACAGCGGGACAGGATAAGGTGGAATTTGACAAAAAAGACGACACCTGGTCAGAAAAAGGGGATGCTGATTTTCCGGTAAATCAGGATACGTTAAACACTGCAGTGGGAGGGGTTGCATCCCTCTCTGCTGCACAGGAAATCTCAGATGTAGAAGATTTAAGTGAATATGATCTGGATTCTCCGCAGAATGAGATTACACTTACGACAGACGATGGAGATACCGTACTTCAAATAGGTATGGAAAACGAATCTACCAGCCAGTATTATGTCAGGAAAAGCGATGACGATAAGAAGGTATATCTGGTAGACAGTTCCGCAGTAGGGCCGTTCATGGGAACTCTGTATGACTTTGCAGAGAGCGGAACATTCCCATCTGTAACTTCCTCAACGATCACAGAGGTTAAAGTTGATAAAGAAGATGGCTATGAACTGACCCAGGATCCGGATGATCTCTTCTGGAATGTGTCAGACGGAAAGACATCCGAAAAAGCAGATACCGATAAGGCCGGAACGGTGACATCAGCAATCGGTTCACTGGCATATGACAGCTTTGTGGATTATAACTGCACAGATGATTCCAAATATGGATTTGATGATCCGTATGCAGTGATCACAGCGAAATATACGGAAGAAGAAACCGTAGAAGATGATTCTGAAGATACATCAGAAACTACAAATGAAACCAATACAGATTCCGAAGATGAAAGCTCAGCAGACAGCGATGCAAAGAAAGATTCTTCTGACACAGAGGATGATTCCGAGGAAGCAGAGACTAAGACTGTTGAGAAAGAAATCACCATCTGTGTGGGTAATGAGACTGGAAGTGACCGTTACGTAAAAGTAGATGACAGCAAAGAAGTATACACGATCACAGAAGATTCCCTGACAGATATCCTGGACAGCACAGCCTCTGATTTTTACAGTCTCTCTGTGAATTATCTTTCTGTCAACAGCCTGGATTCCCTGGAAGTAAAAACTCCGGACGGTGATCATAAAGTAACAGTAACAAGAGAAACGACCAAAGACAGCGATGATGAAGATGCAGAGGAAACCACAACCGTTACCTATAAACTGGATGACGCAGATCTGGATGAAACAACATTCACAACCTTCTACAATAAACTCATCAATATGACTGCCCAGCAGCGTCTTACCGAAGACTATACTCCGGAAGATGATCCTGCATATACCTTCGTATTTAAAGATACAGACGGTAATGAAATAACCGCAGAATACTACGAATACGATACCAACTTCTATGCAGCAGTTGTCGGAGATAAGGTTTATCTGGTAAACAAAATGAATGTCCGTGATATGGATGAGGCATATCAGGATGTGATGGGAAAAGATAAAGAAACAGCCTCAGAAGAATAAAAGGAACTGTTCACAGTAACGAATAAAAACCAGCCCGGATCGATAGTAATTTATCGATCCGGGCTGGTTTTGTCCAGATAAGAGAATGTCTCGAAATTTG
>OHAW01000408.1_pt1 | contig 21228 bp, 13 predicted proteins | sample 1577221 | NCBI WGS metagenome assembly OHAW01 (sample SAMEA3879583, study PRJEB24766) | human gut metagenome | biome: human-associated habitat; feature: feces | place: USA | collected 1985/1987 | reverse complement strand
TCTCATAAAGTGCTGTAATCTTTGAAGTCCTTGACATTCTCTTAACCTCCTTCCTATGTATTTTCAATTTAGGACAGTTAATTTTATCGTCCTATTAAAGTATAGCCCTCAGGTGCAAGCTCAATGGCAGTCGTTGTTTCACCGAAAGTGGATGCCCAGGAATCGAAATGGGTTAGATTTTTCTTCTGGAGCGTACCGTACTGGAGATAACGCATGACCGTGTAAAGCTCGGTCATGGAGTTGCTGACGGGAGTACCCGTAGCGAAGATAACGCCACGACCGCCGGTGATCTCATCCATATAGCGGCACTTCATAAACATATCCGAAGATTTCTGAGCTTCAGAAGTGGACAGACCTGCTACATTCCTCATTTTGGTGTAGAGGAACAGGTTCTTGAACGCATGGCTCTCATCCACGAACAGTCGGTCAACGCCCAACTGCTCAAAGGTGATAACATCATCCTTTTTATCAGCGGCAATGAGCTTATCCAGTCTGGCTTCCAGAGATTTTCTGGTTTTCTCCATCTGTTTGATGGTGAAGTTTTCGCCACGCTGCCATTTCAGTTCTGCGATTGCGCCCTCGATCTCGTCAATCTGCTCTCGTAGCTGTCGTTCCTGTCTTTCAGGAGAAAGAGGGATTTTCTCGAACTGGCTATGACCGATGATAACAGCATCATAGTCGCCGGTTGCGATACGGGCGCAGAACTTCTTGCGATTTGCGGTTTCAAAATCTTTCTTCGTGGCAACAAGCAGTTTTGCACTCGGATAGAGGTGCAGGAACTCATTTGCCCACTGTAAGGTCAGATGGTTCGGCACGACAAACATAGATTTCTGGCTCAGGCCAAGTCGCTTGCTTTCCATAGCCGATGCTGCCATTTCAAAAGTTTTGCCCGCACCAACTTCGTGTGCGAGCAAGGTGTTTCCACCGTAAAGCACATGAGCGATAGCGTTTCTCTGATGTTCACGGAGGGTAATATCAGGGTTCATACCGCCGAAACGGATATGACTGCCATCATACTCACGGGGTCTGGTGGAGTTAAAGAGTTCGTTATACTTTGTGACCAGAGCTTCACGGCGGCGAGGGTCTTTCCATACCCAATCCTGAAACGCATCCTTGATTGCCTGCTGTTTCTGCTGGGCAAGGGTGGTTTCCTTTTTGTTCAGGACACGCTTCTGCTTACCGTCCGGATCTTCGATGGTGTCATAGATACGAATATCTTTCAGGTTCAGCGTTTCTTCCAGAATGCGATAAGCATTGGCACGGTCTGTACCGTAGGTCACATACGCCGCCACATCATTGTAGCTGGGAGAGCTTTTCCCATTGATACGCCACTCTGCGGTCATTTCGGAGAATTTCACCTCAATGGAACGGCGCAGATAGTATGGGGTCTCAAAGGTTTCCTCCATGAACTGCTGGATATAGTCGGCATCAATCCAAGTTGCACCCAGACGGACATCAATCTCTGACGCATCCAAGTCCTTCGGCTGTGCCTTTTGTAGAGCTTCCACATTGATGTTAAAGGAAGGATCATGTTTTGCTGACATTTCTGCGATACGCAGCTTGCTTCTCACATCACCGGAAAGGTACTCATCAGCAGTCTGCCAACCTGCTTCGGGGTCATTAGGACCCATAGGGTCTTTGAATATAACCCCTCGCAGTTCGGTCTTGATGGCATCGTATTCATCAGGAGTACCCAACAGCTGTGCCATGAACGGCAGATCAACCTTGCCACGCTCACCAATGGAAATTGCAAGAGCTTCGGACGGAGTATCTACGCTCGTCACTCTGCGTTCCGGCTTAATGGTTCTCTTGGTGAACATATCCGCCTTGCTTTTCAGATTGCCGTCCTCATCCACGTTTTCCAGAGAACACAGGAGGTAATAGGAGGAATCGTCAGAGAAAGCCTGACCGTTGGCACGGTTATTGATAAGACCATGTTTTGCGGTAAAGGCGTCATAGGCTTCATTCAATTCTGCCTGCTTCTGAGAAATCATTTCATCCGGGAAGTCCTCAAGCTGATATTCAATCAGTTCGTTGACGATACCACGAAGTTCCACCATGCCCATCACACGGTCTTTTGCTTTCTCATTCAGGTCAAGATGGCGCATGATGGAGTTTTCACGGAAATACACTTCACCATCCACCACAGCATAAGAGAAGTTCTTTACATCAGGGGTTGCAGGAATGGTATCAGCCTCTTTGCCTTTTTCAGCTTCGGGCAACTCCACCGCCTGATAGGTTCCCTTGATGTGGGAAACCGCTTCTTTCAGAAGATCAGACAGTTCCACACCCTCAATGGGATGGACAGTAATATCCATACCGTAGGCTGTGCTTTCCTCCACCGTATCGCCCAGAACCATTTCAGGGTGATCGACAAAGTAGCTGTTCATGGTGTGTCCTTCTTCGGTGCGGTTCAAATGCACCCAATCAGGAACGATGTCGATAGGATGGTCACGCTTTTGCAGGAACAAGATGTCGGACACGACCTCCGTGCCAGCGTTCTTCTTGAAAGCATCGTTTGGCAGACGGATAGCACCAAGCAGTTCTGCTCTCTGTGCCATATATCGTCTTGCATCAGAGTTCTTGGAATCCATGGTATAACGGCTTGTCACAAAAGCGACCACGCCGCCGGGACGAACCTGATCCAGAGCCTTGGCGAAGAAATAGTTGTGGATGGAGAATCCCAACTTGTCGTAAGGCTTATCCGATACCTTGTAGTTGCCGAAAGGCACGTTGCCCACAGCCAGATCGTAGAAGTCTCTGCGGTCTGTCGTTTCAAAACCGGCCACCTTGATTTCTGCGTTGGGATAGAGCTTCTGAGCAATTCTTCCGGTGATGGAATCAAGCTCTACACCGTAAAGGCGGCTGCTCTGCATCTCAGGGGGCAGCATACCGAAGAAGTTACCGATACCCATGGCAGGTTCCAGAATGTTGCCTGTCTCAAAGCCCATCTGTCCGACTGCATCGTAGATAGAGCGAATGACTGTAGGACTGGTGTAGTGTGCGTTCAGGGTGGAAGCCCTTGCCGCAGCATATTCATCCTCGGAAAGCAGATTTTTCAGAGTGGCGTACTCCTGCGCCCAATTTCCCTTATCAGGGTCAAAGGCATCTGCCAGACCGCCCCAGCCGACATAGTTCGACAGAATCTCCTGTTCTTCAGGAGTAGCGTTTCTGTCCTCACTTTCCAGTTTGAACAGGGTCTCAATAGCTTCGATGTTCCTTGCGAACTTTTGCTTCGGTCCACCTTCACCGATGTGGTCATCCGTGATGTGGTAGTTCACCGCAGGAACAGGAGGGACTACCCTGGTAGTAATGGACTGCTCGATCTGAGCAACAATGTCCATAACTTCGGCATTCTGCCAACCGTCTATCTTGGTGTAGTCCTGAATGATAGTGTCTTTGCCATCCACACACTGAACAAAGTCCAGACTGCCCGGTAAAGGTTTTCTGGTATTCATCACACCCAGAGCTTTTCTCTGTGTGTCAGGGAGTTCATGGTAGGCTCTCAGGGCATCTTCAAAGGTACTGTATTCCTTAATATCCAGCGCACCACGCTTCTGAACATCCTCGGAAACATAGAAGTGGTCGATGAAATGATCCGGCTGTACAGACTCGGCAATGCCATAGACCTGTGCGTGTGCTTTTTCATCAGGATAGTCACCATAGATACGGATACACTTATGCTCATGCTGATCATAAACGGCAGCACCGTCATACTTGAACCCGTCATCCTCCATGGTTCCGTCTACATAGCCCTGGGCAGCTTTTTCTGCTTCTTCCAGAGTGTAGTAGTCCAGTTTATCATCGAAGCCGTTTTCAAAGTGATGATATGCGGCGACCAGATAACGACGCTCAGGCTGTGCAGTTTCGGGGGTGTTTTCGCCTTGAATTGGCTCTGTAACAGGCTTTTCTTCGGCTTGGGCATCAACCCTTACCGCATGGTTTCTTTCGTCCTGAGACAGCATACGTTCGAAGTTCTCACGGTTCTCGGCACGGAAGATGGGGTAAGCAAGCGTAGGGTCACGCAGCTGAACTTCTCTGTCCGTGATCTGCTCCACACGGAAAGCAGTATCGTCCAGATATACCGTGTCACCGACTTGATAGTTCCATGAAGGTTCCTCTTGGGCAGGGTCTTCCACGACCTCGTCAGGCTCTGCCGCAGGAGCTTCAGGCTGAACTGCTTCCATAGCTGCTACGGACTGACGGACTTCCTCAAGGTAGTCATTGGCAAGCCATTCATCGTCAAAGTATTCCGTAACACCCTCAGGGTCAACATAATAAGCGCTGGTCTGCTCATCCCAGATGGCATACTCGCCATCCTCGGTATCGACAACAGCGAAACGCTCGTTGACATCTTCCAACGGATCTGCCTTGGCAACTTCGATTGCCTGTCGCTCGGCTTCTTCCTCAGGGGTAAGATAGCGACCTTTTTGCATCAGAGAATCAATTCTCTGTGCAACCTGTGTCCAGGACATCTGCACATTGTCGCAGCCGCTTTTTTGATAACGAACGCCCTTGGCATCGTGATCCTGCCCACTATGGGATGCACCGGAACAGGCATGGGAATGACCGCCCGTGCCGAACTCGTTCTTTAGAAAATCAGCTTTTTCCTTGGTGGAATGGTTTTCCTGCCAATATCCATAGATGCGAGCTTTCCCACCGGCAAAACCACTCCCACGGGTCAGATCTTTGTTGATTTCATCATCCGTAATGAACTGACGGACGAGAGGGGGATACATCATATCGGTCTGGAACTCTCTGAGCGGGGTATCCAGTTCGTTGATACGCTTACCGATACTGTCCAACTTGTGATAGCGGAAACGAAGCAGATTTTTATTCTCCGCAAGGGCTTCTCTGAACTCGGCGTACTGCTGAACCAGAATGGACTGGAACTGCGGGTCAGCCAGTTTTTCAGCCAAAGCTGCGGTCTCGTCAGGGAAACCACGGAACTTATCCTGATGGAGAATCGCCAGATAGTTTCCCTCACGGGCTTCATCGCTCAAATCATGGTACAGATACCAGATAGACTGCGCCAGTTTCTGACGCTCATAGCCGGGAGCTTCCACCAGTTCCACATTGGTTGCGAACTGACCGTTTTCAAGCAGTTCTCCAATACGGGTTGCGGCATCTTCCCAAGGAATGATCTGCGCTCTGGGACTGTCGATGGCAGAGGAACCTTTGGCAAGGTGAATGCCATCTTCGGCATACAATGCAGAAATATTTCCACTGTCCTCTTTGATACCGAAACCGCCGTGATAGACTTCTTTCAGAGCCTGGGCGATTTCTTCCACCGGCTTCTGCTTCATATACTCCAGAGCGATGATTTTTCTGGCTTCATCGGTATTACTGCCAAGCAGTAAGAAGTGGTCGATTTCCTCCTGGGCAAAAGAAAAAGCAGAGGGCTTGAAGCTCTCTGCTTGGTCGATAAAACTGATTTGTTCACTTTCGGAGAGGAACAGGTTCAGACTTAGCTGTTGATAAGCTCCGTCATCACGACTTCCTCTGCTTGTGCTTTCAGGCTGTTCATGTGCTGCACCCACGCCATCTGATTTGTCGCTTTGTCCGGTGCCGGGTTCTTCTCCAGATACTGAGCCATCAGCTGTTCCACTCTGGACTTCGCTGTGTCCTCGATCTCCCACAGATGCGGGAACAGGCTCTCCGTCAGAATCATGTCGTTCAGGAGCATCGGATTGTTCTGCTCCAGAAATGCTCTGCGCATCCTGCCATACTTGCCCAGAACTCTGTCGCTCTGGTTCTCCAGTTCCATGTTGGGGATCAGATAATCTCCCGTCTGTCTGTAAGTCATTTCGTTCATCATGTTCGCTCCTTTCAGCAGTTCTGCTCTGCTCGTATTCATCAATCGCCTTTTCGATTTCTCTGAACATCCTTGAACTGATGGCATTGACTGCCGTGCCAAGGGCGTTTACAGTCTGTCTTGAATTGAAATCAAAGACTTTTAGGAAATCTTCATGCTCGAAGTAGTTGTCGGGGTTATCTACCAGTCGGCTGTACATTACATAGGATACACTGTTTGCAACCGCTGTTTTGAAAGCCACTTCGATGTTAAGTTCATCATACTCCTCAAGGAAGCTATTGGCAACGATGTCGAGAAACTGCTTTCTGTTGTCGGCCCAATACTCCGAAGCAAGACCCTGTGCGATTTCCTCAAGCTGTGCTTCAAGCAGACCATCTGCTTTCACACCGAAGGTACGCTCCATGGTATCCATGACATACGCACGGTTCTTATTGGTTACTTCCCACGGTTTCAGTTCAGGAGAAGAACGGCGAGTGCCGGTGTCAGCCACATCGAACACATAACGCAGATAGGGCTTATCTCTGTTAGTAACGAACAGAGCAATACCGGTAGAACCTCGTCTGACATATCTGCGATATTTCTCGTCGTTCCATTCTTCATAGGGCTTACAGAAGGTAGCGCCCGGACGCTGGGCATAGATCATCACCTGTTCGGGATAGGTGAACTCATAGTTTCGAGCCATTGTGGTCAGAAAAGAAGTCCAGTTATCCTTATTGGCTGTGATCCTGTTGATGGTTTCTTTTGCCATCCCCGAATAAAATCGCTCTTTAGCGTTCATTTCTTACCTCCAATCCTTAAAAATCAGGATAAAGGTTCAGCCTTTCAAAAGTCTCATCGTCCATATCGGACAGTTTTCGGAGAACAGAATCAGCCAGAGAACGAAGCTCTGCTTCATCCTCGGCAAGCTGCGCCTTCATCTGTGTGAGTGCTTCACGAAGCCCCGACACAGTGCCGGGGCTGTAAAGCATCATCAAATTCATTTCATCGTGTGTGAAATCCATCATTCAATATCCCTTTCCGGGTGGCTTCTGGAAGGTTTACGGGGTGATGTATCGAAAACCAGCATTTCTTTCAGCTGTTCCAGAACGGAAGGTCTTTCCTCGGTGGCAGGAGCCTTACCGTTGTTGATGACGCCATCCAACATCCCGTAGTCGTCCTCCATAGCCATCTCTGCGTTTTTCAGATAGTTTTCGGGTTTCATAAAGTCCTGAAGCTCCACAAAACCGAAGGCATCAACGTAATAACAGGATACCTCACCAGCGACCTTCAAGGCTACGATGTCGCTGACCGACATACTGTGACCACGGAAGTCCTCAGGATGGTCGATATTGAATTTGGTGTACAGTCCTTCCAACTGTTCTGCAGCACAGGCAGACTGTTCGATAGGACCATTGTAGACCACCTCATAGCGGTCAATGGTCGGCTGTTCCTCCAGCTTTTGAATATGCCAGTACGGCATGAAACGGAACTGCTCAGTCTCGTCAATGCGTTTCAGCTGAAGAACTGCGTAAGAGTCGGTGGAGCTTTCCAGAAAAGCCACCATTCTTTCGTCAGATGTGGTGTTCCCGTGAACATCATTCCATTTTTCAATTTTCATAGGCGACCTCCTTATCGTTCCGGTTCTTTGCGCTTGGGAGAGGGACTGGCAGGCGCAGTCTTTTCTGCGGCCTGTGCCAGTTTTTCCATGACCGACTCTTTCTTGGCGGGAGCCTCTACCACATCCGCCTGTCTGCCCACTTCAAAAGCCTGCTCCATCACATCCTCATAGAACATGGCACGAAGTTCTCGGTGTGTCAGATTGAAAGACTCCAGAATATCGGTTCTAACCTCAATCATAGATATATCGGGATTGTCTACCTGACCGCCATCAATCTCGTTGTAGTTCTCGTCGAACAGAGTGTAGTCATAGCCATCGTCGCAGGTCTGGATAGCAAGGATTCTGTCCCTGCCTACTTTCCAGGCGGCTTCCTCACCCATGATCTCAGGCTCTGCCATATAGCTTGCGCCATTGCGCTCCATGATTTCTGCGAACTGGCAGATGTGGAACACATTCGTGCCGATCTGGGTGTGATACTCGTCGATAAACTTACAAGGCTTTACGACGGTCTCATCGGGATAATGAATCTGGATGCAGCCACCGTCAGGAACACGGAACAAGTCCTTATAGTGGCTGTCGATAAATCGGATGTCCTTGCCATCCAGGTTAAACTCATTCGTCATTTACGCTTTCCTCCATTGTCAAATTCCATATTGAAACTGGTCTTGCCATCCTCGGAGACTTCCATATACACCGTGGCATCAAAGGTATTGCCCGTCTTTTTCGACTTGCAGCCTTTCAGCTTCACCTTGCCGGAAGCAAGCAGTTTCTGTGCCGTAGCATTGGTCATGCTCTTGCCGATACTGTCGAAGTAGCGGTTATTCTTCCAAAGGGCAAACTTGCAACTTCGGTTGGAGCAGAAATACCCCTTGGCTTTATCCTCTACGGCACTACCACAGAGAGGGCATTTGCCGATAGCATTGGCTTTTTTCGACATCAGAACTTCGGAGTCTCGGATTACTTCATAGTTCTGAATCAGACCGGCAATCACATCTTTGATCTCGTCCATAAAGTCCTCGCTGGCATATTCACCTTTTTCGATAAGCAACAGTTTTTCTTCCCAATCCGCTGTCATGGATGGGGACTGAATCTGTTCGGGCATGACTGTCACAAGCGCCGTACCCTTGTGGGTAGGAATCAGGTGCTTGGTTTTCTTATCGCCTTTACGCTCTAAGAAACCGATACTCACCAGTTTCTCGATGATACCGGCACGGGTTGCAGGTGTTCCCAGACCTTTGCGCTCCACCTCATCGGGCATTTCATCCGCTCCGGCAGTTTCCATGCTCTGCAGGAGCGTATCTTCGGTGTAGTGCTTCGGAGGGGAAGTCTTTCCTTCTTTGATTTCTGTTTCATGGACAGTCATTTTGTCCCCAACAGAAACGGAAGGGAGTTCCTGTTCCTTTTCGTCAATTTTTGTCGAATTGTTTTTCTTGACAAGGGCTTTCCAACCATTATGCAGGACTGTCTTGCCCTTGGCAGAGAACGCTGTGCCACCGCAGTCCAGTTCAATGACTGTCTCTGCGTAACGATGCGGATCTCCGACAGCCACACACAGGCGATTGGAAATGAGTTGCAAAATTGCAAGCTCTCCCTTGGGAAGTTCCCCCAGATTGCATTTCTGCAATTCTCTGGTAGGAATGATGGCATGGTGGTCTGTGACCTTTTTGTTATTCACAACCTGCTCTGCATGGACGGGTACATTATCCACGCCCTCCATGGGGAATGTGTGGAAAGCCAGCTTTACGATGTCAGGCAGGCTGCGTGCCATATCGTCAGTCAAAAATCTGCTGTCCGTTCGGGGGTAAGTGACCAGTTTCTTCTCATAGAGGTTCTGGGTGTAGTCCAGAGTCTGCTGTGCCGTGTAGCCCAGCACACGGTTGGCATCCCTCTGTAAACTGGTGAGATCATAAAGCGAAGGCGGCTTTTCTGATTTCTCATTACGCTCCGCCTTTGTGACAGTCACCACAGAACATCCTTTGCTGGCTGCTTCAGCTTCAGCCTTTTTCTTGTAGCGTTCGCTTGATGCAGTAAATCCGTCCAGTCCGATCTGAACCGTGTAGAAAGGTTCGGGCTTGAATGCAGCAATGGCAGCTTCACGCATCACCGCCATCGCAAGGGTAGGGGTCATTACACGACCGACATTCAGGGTCTGCCCATAAAGGGTCGAAAAAAGTCGAGTAGCGTTAATACCAACAATCCAGTCGGCTCGCTCTCGACACAGTGCTGCTTCATACAAAGCATCATATTCAGTTCCAGACCTGAGATTTTCAAAGCCCTCCTTGATAGCCACATCTTCCATGGACGAAATCCAAAGTCGCTCAAACGGCTTTCTGCACCCGGCTTTGTGGTACACCAGACGGAAGATCAGTTCTCCCTCACGACCGGCATCTGTTGCGCACACAAGACTTGCAACATCTTCTCTGGCCATGAGCCTTTTCAGGATACCGAACTGCTTCTTTGTACCGGAGGACACTTCATACTGCCAGTCCGCCGGGAAGATCGGCAGGTCAGCATATGCCCATTTGCTGTATTTTGCATCGTAGGCTTCGGGCTGTGCCAGCTCCACCAGATGACCGACACACCAACTGACGATGTAGCCGTTGCCTTCCAGGTAGCCATCTTCACGCTTGGTAGCACCTAAGACCTTGGCAATGCTCTGGGCGACTGAGGGTTTCTCAGCCAATACTAATTTCATTTGTATCTACTCCTTTCCAAAAAAATAAGCAGCCACACACCGGAGTGCATGACTGCTATGTATTGAACCTTTATTATTGTTCTTTTAGTAAATAACTCTTGTCGATTGAAAGATTAACGCAAGTTGCCGCCGCAATATAGATTACTAAAATAATAACCTCTAACACCAAGGTATTGTACGGGCGAGGATAGAATCTTGCCGCAACGCTTATGATAAATCTAATCGGGAAATAAAGTCCCAACCAAGCAGAAATCTTGTAAAACTTTCTGCGGAAGTTCTTTGTTTTTTCTGTTGCACTGGATGCTTTCTTTTGATAGGAATATTCAAAACCACCAATAGCTACAACAAATGGAATAAAACTTAAAAATCCAAAGAACACATTTTGCAGAATAACTGTTGTCATAAACTGCATCAAAAGCACCATGACTTCGAGAGTTACCAAATAGATCATAATCTGCCCCAAATTATCATTTTGTACTTCTTTTACTTTTGGCAGGTCATTGTCACTCTGGTAATCATCGTTTAGTAAATAATCTGTTGTAACGCCAAACAGCTTGCTGAGTTGAAGAATGTTATTTGCATCAGGCATCGCAGTTCCTGACTCCCAACGAGATATAGCTTGTCTTGAAACATCCAACTTTTCAGCTAAATCTTCTTGCGACATTCCATTGGACTTTCTCAGTCCGATAATCTTATCTGAAAGTTTCATATGAAATCCTCCTTTGCTTTGGTGATTTCATTGTACACAAATCCACTATATTTCACCACCGCACCAACTTTACATATCCGCAACAAGATGTTACATTACCTGTTCTTTCTGCTATGGCTCAAATTCTTTCGGGTTGTAAGTGTTGTTTTTACTCCTGTAACAGCCAGTCAGCTATGTCGTGGATCTCAATTCCTTCATAGCTATATTTGGGATGTTTGGTTCGGGCAATAATCATTTTCGGATAAGCATCTCTAATCTGAAGCAGAGGGGAACATTCTCTCTCAAATGTTTCCTGTCCGGAAATGTTGTCACATACCTGAATATAAATTTTCTCGCTGCCCCTTTGAGCAACAAAGTCTATTTCTTTTTGATAGAGCTTGCCAACATAAACATCGTACCCACGGCGAAGAAGTTCGATACAAACAATGTTTTCATATACTCTGCCATAGTCCATATTTCTGCTTCCAAGTATTGCATATCGAATACCACTATCGCACAAATAGAACTTCTCAGAGCTTTCAAGATATTTCTTGCCACGGATGTCGTATCTCTTAATATCATAAAATACGAAAGCATTGCACAAATACTTAATATACTTGCCAACGGTTACATGATTGGTTGGGGTATCATTCGCTGTCAGCAGCTGACTGACCTTATTAGGAGAAGTCAGGTTGCTAATGTTATCCATAAGGAACTCACTCAGGCGTTGTAAAACCAAAGTGTCTGGCAGAGCGTACTTCTGTACCAAATCTCTTGTAACGATGGTTTCATAGACTTCTTTGATATAGTTTGTTCTGTCTTTTTCGGTTCTGTAAGCGTAAGAACCTGCTAAACCGCCCTTGATAGAATAATCATCAAAGAGCTTATCTTTATCACCAATATCATCATAATACTGGCAATATTCCTGGAAACTAAAAGGGAATACATGAATTTCAATATAGCGTCCAGTAAACAGCGTTGCCAGATCTGCACTCAACAGGAAAGCATTGGAGCCGGTTACATAGATGTCGTACTTACCCTTGGAGTAAAGGCTGTTGATTGCCAATTCAAACTTGGGACACATCTGAACCTCATCCACAAACAGATAGTTTGTTTTTCCAGGCTTATAATGCTCCTCTACATAGCTGTGTAACGCATGATATTCCTTTATTTCTTCATAAGCCAAGTCCATAAAGTCAATGAAGATGATATTGATGTTTTCAAAATGGCTTTTCAGGTAATCAATATATGCCTGCATCAGTTTAGACTTACCGGATCGACGAATGCCCGTGATGATCTTGATGTCAGGAGTGCCATTCAGTTCAATGATTCTGTCGAGATACTTTGCTCTCGTAATTGTTTTCATATAGTCACCCGCTTTCAAAAGTTGAAGATTTTTCATTTCTTGAAACTGTCTCGATGTACTTATTATACTGTCTGATAATAGTATATGCAAGAGGTCGCTTTCAAAAACACAAAATATTTTATTTTTTGAAAGTGGTGACTATGTAAAGGCAATCCGAAGATTGCCCCAGGCATCATGCCTGTCCATTGTTATACGGGTTCGTTGTCCTCGTCGTCAGCGATGAAGTCCACATCATCGTCCTCGTATTCCTCACTGTAGCCGTAGTCCTCATCATCGTCTACATAGTCTGCATCCGGGTCAGGCTTCGCAGCTTCTTTTTCCTTTTTCTTTTCCTGCATCTTCTTGAATACAAAGAAGCCACCGCCGCCGATCAGAGCTACCATTACCAGAACAGCGGGCATCATGTTGGTCTTAGGCTTCTCAGGTTCAGGCTCGACCACATCAGGCTCAGGCTCGGTTACATCGGGAGTAGGTTCGGTTACATCTGGTTCCTCAGTCTGGTCGATATACTGTGCAGCTTCTTCCTCATCCATGAGCTTGAGCAGGTCAGCTTCATCCACCTGATTCAAGAAGTGGACAGTTTCATTTCCCTCATCGTCACGGTCGATGATGATATAAAAGTAGTTGCCGTTCTTTGTGACCACCGTGATAAATTGTTTTCCATCTTTATCAGGAGAACCGATGTCATCAACCAGAGTCAGATTGCCGTCAGGAGTAAGGGCAGGCTCACTTGCATCAGTGTCCATGTTCTGCATGAACATACTCATAAACATCATAAGCAGAGCCATGTCCATTTCGCTGTTCTGTTCAGCTTTCTCAATCAGTTCCAGATAGTCGCTGTGAACGTAACCATGCTTTTCGGGAACAGTGATCTGATACCAGTCACCTTCAACGCCGACCACAACAACTTCCTCGCCGGGACGAAGCTGGTCGATGATTTCATAATTCATGCCTGCGCCAGTACGCACATTCAGACGGGAACCGTTCGTTACCACCTTGCCAGTTCCCATGCTGTCATCTTCGGTTTCCTCGGCATCGTAAGTCCATTCCTCACCGTTGAAAGAAAAAACCACCGTGCCATCTTCATCGACGGTCACGGTGTACGGAACTTCCTCGGAAGTCTGATCTTCAGTTTTCTCAGGGGTGGTCTCCACAGTTTCAGCCTTTTCCGTGGTAGGCGTGGCTGCACTCTCATCGGAGTAGGCAAACGCTGTAGTCGAAAACACTCCCGTACACATCACAAGTGCCAGCAACATGGCACCGAATCTCTTAAATTTCATCCTGCATTTCCTCCTGTTCATTCATAGAATTGATAGTCTCAGGCTTCGGAACCATGTCCGCAGCAAACATACGGAGCAGTTCAGAAAGCTGATCCGGGGTAAGGTTCGCAGCGTGAACCAACTCGTGAATCTCAGAGTTTTCTTCCTCACGGTATCTGCGTTCCAGATCTTTTACTTTGGCATCCCATTCAGCCCTTTTGCGGCGGGCTTTCTCAAGGTCTGCGCCAATTCTGTCTAATTTAGCACCCAATAGAAAATCCTCCTTAATTTCTGATTCTGCCGAAGCAGTAAAAATGCGACTGCCAGTAGCTCGACTCAATGGAAGCGTAAGAGATTGGGTTTCCGCAATGGATCATCATTCCATCGCCCACATAGATACCTACATGGGATGCTCCGGAGGTATCATAAGTGCCTTGGAAGAAAATCAGGTCTCCCGGCTTTGCGGAACTTCTTGGGATGATGTCGCATACACCCATCAGACCGTTGGCTGTCAGTCTGCCGACACTCCAACCGTTTCCGCAGTTATTGATTACATAGGAAACAAAACCGGAGCAGTCGAAGGAAGTGGAAGGGCTACTGCCGCCCCACACATACGGGTATCCCAGATATTTTTCAGCTTCCCGAATCATATTGGCAAATCTTGTGTCTGTCAGCGCTTCGCCCGGAATATCATAATCGGTGTACTCGCCGCCAGGGGTGGCGTAAATGTCATTTCCGAAAATATCCGGTCTGTTGCCCCTTGTCTGAAGCAAAATTCTATATCGCTCCATATCATCTTCCGACAAGCCGGAATTTGAAATCACACTGTTCAAGCCCTTATTTCTGAGCTTCACATTCAGAATATAATATTCGTAATCTTCTTCCTCTGTTGTTGTCTCTCCCGTTTCGGGATCAGTAGAAGATGTTGTTCGTGTACGAATCTCTACTACTTCCGTCAGGGTCAGCTCATATTGTTGCTCAAATAGCCATTGCAGGGTAGCCTGCACCTCATCTCTGGTGTAATCCTCAAACTTCACCGTCAAATACGCCGCCAGCTCATAAGGATTGTGGTTGATTTCATCAAGGTCATACCGGTACTCGTCATATCCGCTATGAGTACGCTCGATATTATTGATTTTATTGCGGAGCGCAGCTTCCAAAGCCTTGTAATCATTGTCCGCACCAATAATATCTTCCTCTTTTGCAGTAAAAGAAGTTCCCAGAATGATCTGTGTGCCGCCTTGGAACATAGCCGAACAAGACGAGAACATCCCTGAGAGTATCATAAAAAGCAGTCCGGCAATCAAAACAAACAGAATCGTTTTAGAGTGTGTGGTGCAGAACTCCGTTACTCTTTCTGTGATGTTCTTGGCTCCCTGAGCTGCTTTGCCCGTTGCCTTGCCTGCACCCTTAGATGCAGAAGCCGTTGTCGAAGCGGTATTCTTACCGGCTTTGGCGGCAGCATATTCTTTCTTGATTGCCCTTTTCTGTTGCCAACGGGAAAAGGGATTGGAACCGGCATCGGGGTTGTCCTTTTTGAACTTCTCATACAGGGCATTTACATTTGCTTTATCTGACTTCTCAACCAGCTTTTCCGCCTTGTCGTAGGCTTTCAGCTTGTGACTGTAAACGGCATGATCGACGGTATAGACAGTGGATTCAACAGCCTTGGTCGTTTCCTGCACAGCCTGAACGCCGATATTATCATCCTCATATTCTGACACCGCCCGATGTGCTTTGGATGTGAGCGTGACTGCGGCACCACGGCTTGCCATGTGCTTTGCCACAGATGGGCGCTCGATTTCCGTAAACTCCGCTTTTTCAAAACGGAGCTTTGCTTTACGGGAACCGGCTGCATCTGTTTCCAGCTTTAGCTTCGGCTTTGCCTTTTTAGAAGCCAATTTGTCTGCCGCTTTTTCAGCCCTATCAACCGCCTTATCTGCACGGTCGGCAGCTTTCTTCACATGAGAATCTGCAAGGTCATCTTCGGTAAAACGGAGTCGTGTAGGTCTTTTCGCCATACATTACGCCTCCTTTTCCTGTGCCACCTCGTTTAACTTCGTGGTCATAATGCGATACAGTTCCAGATCTGTCGGGAATCGGTCAATGAACGGCAGAATCACATTGCCATAGAACAGAAGTCCTTCGCCCTCACCGGAGTTGGTTACATAGGACAGCTGATGCGGCGAAATGTTCAACCGCTGTGCCAGAATACTTCGGTCATCGCTTGCCTGATTCAGCATATAGATGAAATCAGAGTTTTCGAGGATGTTGGCAATCTCCGGGGAACGAAGCAGGTCTTTGACATTCTGAGTAATACCGGTCGGCAAGCCGCCCCATTTACGGAATCGCTTCCAGATTTCTACGGAATAGGTTGCCGTCTGTTCTTCCTTCAGAAGCAGATGGAACTCGTCAATATAGTAGCGGGTAGCTTTACCGGCGTTTCGGTTGGTAGTAACACGCCCCCAGACCTGATCCTGAACGATCAGCATACCGATTTTTTTCAGCTGATTGCCCAGCTCCTTAATGTCGAAGCACACCAGACGATTCTGAATATCCACATTGGTTCTGTTGTTAAACAGTTTCAGAGAACCCTTAACATAGATTTCCAAGGCGGTCGCTACATGGTGGGCTTCCTTTTCGTCCTGTTTCAGAAGGGCATCATACAAATCCTCAAGGATCGGCATATTCTCAGGGGCAGGATTGTCGAAATATCTCTGGTAAATCTGATGCACACAACGGTCGATAACCGTCTTTTCGATAGGCTGCAAGCCATCCTTACTGCCCATAATCAACTCACAGAGGGACAGGATAAAATCAGCTTTCAGTGCTACCGGGTTGTCATCCTCAGAGTAGTTCAGGTTGATGTCCATAGGGTTGATATAGTTGGTACTGGAGGAGCTGATTTTTACCACCTGACCATTGAACTTGTGAACCAGAGCCGCATATTCCGCTTCGGGGTCGCAGATGATAATATCGTCATCCGTAACCAGGAACGCATTGGTGATTTCACGCTTTGCGGAAAAGGATTTACCGGAACCGGGAGTACCCAGAATCAGTCCGTTGGGGTTCTTGAGCTTCTTTCTGTCCACCATGATAAGGTTGTTCGACAGAGCATTCAGCCCGTAATAGAGCGTTTCTCCACCATTCTGGAACAGCTCCTGCGTGGTGAAAGGCACAAAAATAGCCGTGGAACTGGTAGTCAGGCCACGACGAATCTCAATCAGGTTTTGTGCCAAAGGCAGGCTGCTCATCAGTCCGGATTCCTGCTGAAAATCCAAACGACGCAGATTGCAGTTATGCTTCTGGGCGATGCTCTGTGCCTGGAACACATTGTTCTCCAGTTCCTGCTCGGTGCGCCCGGTGTTCAGCACCAGAAATGTCACCATGAACATTCGCTCATTCTGGCTCTGCAATTCTTTCAGAAGTGACTTCGCATCTTTACCATAGGTAGCAAGGTCAGATGGGATAATGTCCATGTCATAGCCAGAACGCACAGCCTTTTTCTGTTCCTCGATTTTGGAACGGTCAAGCTCGGTGATGATTCTCTTGATGGTCTTAATCGCCGCAGTCTGGTCAACCGACTGGATGTGCATGGTCACGATCTGCGTGGATTCCATATCCAGAAAATCCGCCAGCATACGATCAGACAGGTCTGATGCCGTAATTGCCAGATAAGACATCGAACCGAAGATACTGCCCATCTGGAAGGTGCGGTTGGTCTTAAAGGCAAACGCCGTCGGAGCAATGAAGTCCTTTACGGACAGCCCGGATTCCACAAGATACTTCCAATCGAAGAAGAACTTATCATTATCACCCATGTGGAACATAGAGTGCATCAGATGCAGCCGCTCTTTGCCGTTCATGGTAGTGGCAATGACACCCAAACGCCGAAAGTTATTGAGCAGATCGTTTTCGATATGGTTGAGTCTCGGCTTTGCCTGCCGCATGGATTCGGCTTCAATGCCGAATGTCAGGTACTTGGTTTTGGTCAAGCCGTTGTTGCCCTGCGCCAACTGCTTTTTCAGCATCTGGCTATACTCGGCACGGACGGGATTGAAGCTGTCCTTCTTGAACGGGATACGGATACTCTTTTCAAAGCTTTCAGCATCGGTACTCAGGTTCATAAAGGAAAGCTCAAAGTGAATGGAGCTGTCAAAGAAATTCAGGAAACTGCACCACTCATCGAAGATGGCAGTCTTATCTTCCTGCTGTGCCAGCTGATAGTTGATGTCCTGAAACTGAATGGTCTTGGTGTAATAACTGTCAGTGACACGGCAGATGCCATCCGGGAACATTCTCTGAAAGGGAATGGACTGCTGTGCAGTCTGCGGAATACCGTTGTCCTTCTTTGCCCGTTCCACAACAGCTTTAATTTCTCGCTGCTGCTTCCGATTCAGATTTGCAGGCATTTTGATGTTTCTTGCCTGTGGCTTCTTTTTGAAAAACAATTCGTTCAACCTCCTTTTCCAGTTTGTACTGACGCATCAAAGCGTCATAATAGTTGTCCGTCTGATAAGGGCGAACCTTGGGACGAACGAATTTGGTCTGAATGAAGTGTTCTACAACCACTTCCAACGGCTGACTATCCTTTTCATACATTGCCAGAAAGAACAACGGTAACATGACGATCATCATGGACAGTGCTGCAAGGCTCACATTTCCGGTTGCTTTGACCAGAAAGAAAATCGGCACTCCGATGAGCGCCGCCGCACCAAAGCAAAGTAACTGCCGTTTCGTCAGATTGAAGAACACTTTTGTTTTTACCCTCGTCAGGTCACGAGGTACGGGAATATACGCTGCCAAACAATTTCCTCCTTCCCTTAGTGAGCGCTGAATACACCCTTCGCAAGCGAACCAGTCTTAAACAGGGTGAAGCACAAAAGGACGGTGTAGCCCATAACACCCCAGATAGAACCGATGATGTCATCACTGAATGCGATAGACTGAATCAGCACCGCATAAATGCCCACGCAGATCATAATCAGGAATCCCTGGAATCCGATTGCAAACAGCGAACGCAGATAATTCTGTCCGATATTGCTCTGTTCTCTGTTTCCAAAAGTGGAAAGCGGAATCGGGGCAAGGCTGACCATCAGATAAATTTCAATCATTCGACCGTAGACGATCACAAAGATGATGATTGCCAAAGCGGACATCGTGACCTGCACGATAAAGGATTGCAGGAACAAGCCGAGCAAAGGACCCAAATCCATTGCCATCAGCGTTTCTTCCATTGTTTCCAATGCCGAAGCATCTATGGCAGTATTTCCGGATATGATACCGGCGCTTGCGTTTATAACGTGCTGTGTCACATCAAACACAGCCATCGTGATATTGAATGTGTTTGTGATTAACATGACCGCAACAAAAGTCTTGAACACCCATTTGAAGAAGATCCAGGTTTCAAAATTTGCCAGATTGTTGTGGTCAATAATCATCTGAATTAGCTCATAACAGGCAATGAAGGTCAGAATCAAGCCTGCGATTGGGATAATCACTGACTCGGAGATGTTTCGTACCATGGCAAAGACACCCGGCGAAAAATTCGCCGGGGTCATGCCAACGGAGGTTGCTATCTCGCCAACCTGGTTGTTGACGGACTCAAACATCCCCGACAGATTTCCCATAATAGCTGAAACGAGCATTTCTTTCAGCCAGTCTGTGATCTGTTGGAGTATGCTGTCCAAAGGCGATTACCTCCTTGTTTTGTGATTAACCGAACAGTCCGGAGAGCAGAGGTACAAGGGTGGTGCCGATGAGGGCAACACCGCCGCCAGCCATGAGCTGTTTTATCCCCAATTAGGTGTAAAACTCTGCTCGATGGCGGGCGGCGGCGTACAAAAAATCTATATGGTGTTTTTAAGAGAACCGTCCCGGCGGGACAGGTCAGGCAGTGACCTGTTCCACCTCCGGGATGGGTTTGAGATTAAAATGAATTTCGATAGAAATGTGTCTTGTTTTATCTTCGTCAATGCGCTCATGCACGACGATTTCTTTGATTAAGCGGTTGAGGGTGGCTGCGTCCAGCTCTGTGATGTTGGCGTATTCCTGAATGGCTTCCACCCATTGTTTTGCGTCATTGGCAAGCTGGACTTCATCGGACAGCCGCTTTCTGCCCTCGGACACTTTTGTTTTAAGCTCCGTCTGCTCGGTCTGTGTCTTTTCCAGCATGGTGTTGAAATTCTGCTCACTGATACGCCCTGCAATCATATCCTCATAAAGCCGCATGACCATTTTGTCCAGAACCTCAATCCGTTCCTCGTCCCTTGTAAGGGAGCGTTCCATTGCTTCCCGCTGTTCCCGCTGCTCGGCTTCACAGGTATTGGTCAGGCGGTCAGCAACCGCTTCCCCGTCCATCAGGGCAGCTCTGGCACATTCCCGGATTTTCCGCAGCACATGGCTGTAAAGGGTGTCATAGTCAATCCGGTGCTGGGTGCAGTGGTTCTTTCCAAAGGCATTGTAGGTCTTGCAGGAATAAATCTGCTGGGGATGTTTTGCGTTTGTGTAGCGTATCGTCAGCGACTTCCCACACTCGCCGCATTTTATCAGTCCGGCAAACAGGCTGATTTCATTGGTCTGCCCCGGACGCTGGCGGGATTTCAGCTTGTTCTGCACAATATCAAAGCTCATGCGGTCAATCAGCGGTTCGTGCTGTCCCTCAACCACAACCCAGTCCTCCGGTTTCTTTTCCCCAATCGTGCCGATTTTGAAGCGGTAGTCTTTTTTCTGGGAAGCAATCGCCCCGGTGTAGACGGGATTCATCAAAAGGTCTTTGATAACGGAGAAGTCCCACATATACCGCCCGTTTTCCGGGTCTTTCTTTTCCCATTTGGTGCGGGTATTGCGAAGCCCCCGTTCCCGGTTCCACCATGTGGGGCAGGGGATTTTTTCTTCCTCCAGCCGTCTGCGGATATAGTTCGGACCATGACCGTTTAGGGCATATCCGAAAATCAGCCGCACAATCGGGGCGGTTTCCTCGTCAATGAGCAGATGGTTTTTGTCCTCCGGGTCTTTCCGATACCCAAACGGGGCAAGACACCCGGTAAACTGTCCTTTCTGCGCTTTCAGAAGATAAGAGGAATGGACTTTCTTGGAAATATCCTTGCTGTACATCTCGTTCAGGATATTCTTGAACGGGGCAATGTCGTTGTTATCCCGCAGGGTGTCGATACCGTCATTCATGGCGATATAGCGGACACCGTTTCTTGGGAAAAAGTCCTCAATCAAATGCCCGGTTTGCAGATAGTTACGCCCCAGTCGGCTGAGGTCTTTCGTGATGACAAGGTTGATTTGCCTGCGCTCAATGGCTCTCAACATTCTCTGTAAATCAGGACGCTCCATATTAAGACCTGTGAAGCCATCGTCCTGATAGACTGCCACAACCTCCCATCCCTGCTTTTCGCAGTATTTTTCCAGCATATCACGCTGGTTTGCGATACTGGCACTTTCGCCTTGCAGGTCATCGTCCTTTGACAGCCTGCAATAGACCGCTGCACGATAGCCCCCGGCAAGTGCCGAACCGATTGTTCTGTATTCCATTTCGTTCATCATAGCCATTTACCCACACAATCCAGACGGTATCCGGCTCTTTTGAACCTCATCTTCATTATACTTCAATTCTTTCTTTTTAGCAAGATATTCTTTTGTATTTGACTTGCCGTATTTCTGGGAAATCAGGCTGACGAACACATCGGTGGCGTCCAGCTCCCCGTCAAATACAGTGGTCACATGAATCTCTGTTTTGTTTTTTGCCATAGGCAGTTATCCTCCATACATGAAAATAGCCAGACAGAGGGTGTCGGCAA
>OHAW01000397.1_pt1 | contig 21872 bp, 16 predicted proteins | sample 1577221 | NCBI WGS metagenome assembly OHAW01 (sample SAMEA3879583, study PRJEB24766) | human gut metagenome | biome: human-associated habitat; feature: feces | place: USA | collected 1985/1987 | reverse complement strand
AAAATCGCACTCTCAGAGGGTTTGATAACTGACTTTTCGGACAGTCTGGGGGGGGCAGGCGGCAGCCTGACGGGATGAGCGAAGCGAACCTCCGGCGGTGTTACCACCCACCGGGCTTGTAAAAAAATCATTAAAACCTAAATATTTCCCCGATTTCTTTCAATTAACCTTGAAAAAGGTGAAATTTTACGAATTTTGTAGAAAATTTATCGATATTCGTAAAATTGTTTTTATATTAGCGGAAATAACCTGGGACATTGTCCCGAAACATTATTAACTATGATTACAGAATGGTGGACTTCGCTTGACTTGTTCATGAAGATTCTATGGTGCATCGCCATAGCCACTTCATTGACTTTTATTATCCAGAGCATACTTACATTTGTCGGCATTGACTCGGACACCGACCTGGGCGGCGACATTGACACGGATTTCGGCGGTGGCCTGGATATGCATCCGGACTTTGACGGAGATCCTTCGATGAACCTGTTCACGTTCAGGAACTTGGTGAATTTCTTTCTCGGGTTCAGCTGGACGGCAATACTGATGCATGGTAAGTTCGGTTCTGAAGCATTGGTCCTGCTTCTGGCGTTCGTTGTCGGCGTGGCCCTTGTCACTGTCGTGATGCTGATGTTCAAGTGGCTGGCCGGGATGCAGCAGTCGGGAAATATCAATGTCTATAAATCTGCGGCCGGATGTCACGGAAAGGTCTATCTGACTATTCCGGGGGATAGACGCGGGACCGGCAAAGTGCAGATAACCATCAATGGCGCCGTGCGTGAATATGATGCCGTAACTGACTGTGATTCAATTCCTACCGGAGCTCAGATAAAGGTCGTGGAAGTAGTGGATTCCAGTACATTGCTCGTGGAACCCTTGGAGCCGCTTATAATTTGACACTATAATAATACCTAATTCATTGTGATATGGAAATAATTATCATCATTGCGATTGCGGTAGTCGTGCTCATCGTCACATTGTCCGCAATACTCCACCGCTACAAGCGTTGTCCGTCTGACAAGATTCTCGTAATCTACGGAAAAACAGGAAGAAACAAGAACGGAGGTGCTTCATCTGCCAAGTGTATTCACGGAGGGGCGTCGTTCATCTGGCCTGTTTTCCAGAGCTACTCTTTCCTGGATCTTACTCCGATTTCCATCGAATGCAATCTTACCAATGCGCTCAGCAAGCAGAATATCCGTGTGGATGTGCCTTGCCGCTTCACTGTCGGCATCTCCACTGAGCCTGAAAATATGACCAATGCGGCTGAACGTCTGCTCGGTCTCACCATCGAGAATATCCAGAACATCGCCACAGATATCCTCTTCGGACAGCTCAGACTCGTCATCGCGACCATGGACATCGAGGAGATCAACTCCGACCGCGACAAGTTCCTCGCCAATGTCAGTACCAATGTCGAGGCAGAGCTCCGCAAGATCGGTCTGAAACTTATCAATGTGAATGTCACCGATATCCGCGACGAGTCCGGCTACATCGAGGCCCTCGGAAAGGAGGCAGCTGCCAAGGCTATCAATGATGCCAAGAAGAGCGTTGCCGAGCAGAACCGTTTCGGTGAGATCGGTAAGGCAGAGGCTGACAGGGACAAGGATATCCGCATTGCCGAGACCGTCCGCGACACCAGAATTTCCACTGCTGATGCCAATGCAAAGGCAGTCGAAGGTGAGAACAATTCCAAGATTGCAATCGCCAATTCTGATGCGGTCAGACGTGAAAAGGAGGCTGAAGCTGCAAGAATTGCGATAGCAGCGGAAAAAGTCCAGGCCGCTATGGCGATGGAAGAGGCATATAAGGCAGAGCAGAGTGCCGAGCTTGCGCGTGCTGCCAGAGAGCAGGCTACCCAGCAGGCTAACATTGTCGTTCCTGCCCAGATTGAGAAGGAAAAGGCCATCATTGACGCCGAGGCTGAAGCAGAAAAGCTGCGCAGGACAGCTCAGGGTGAGGCTGATGCGATTTACGCGAAGATGGCTGCCCAGGCGAAGGGTATCGAAGAAATTCTTACCAAGCAGGCTGATGGTTTCCAGAGGCTTGTCAATGCTGCTGAAGGTGATGCACAGAAGGCTGTGCTCATGCTTATCGCGGATAAGCTTCCTGAACTTGTCAAGACTCAGGTCGAGGCAGTCAAGGGCATCAAGATCGACAAGGTTACCGTCTGGGACGGAAACGGCAAGGGTGACGGCAAGACGTCCACTGCCAATTTCATCTCCGGTATGATGCAGTCTGTTCCGCCGCTTGACGAGCTGTTCAAGATGGCAGGTATGAATCTTCCGAGCTATCTCAAGGGAGCAGAAGTGAAGCCACAGTCTCCGGCAGAAGGGGAGGCTACTGAATAACGATTATGCCGATTACAGTTAACATAGATGTAATGTTGGCTCGCAGGAAGATGTCGAGCGGAGAACTGGCTGAGAAAGTCGGTATCTCCGCCACGAATCTTTCCATTCTTAAGACAGGCAAGGCCAAGGCAGTGCGTTTCTCTACTCTGGAGGCTCTCTGCCGCGCCCTCGACTGCCAACCCGGCGACATTCTCGAATATGTCCCGGAGGACTAGCCGATATTGTCCCATATAAAAGTGGGCGTATGTTGTTTTTTTAATAATCAATTATGATGAAATGTTTATTGCTTACAGCACTTTTCGCAGTTTCAGCGCTGTCAGCATCGGCAGATGTGCCGCCGCAACTTCGTGAGGACAATATTCCGGAGGTCGTGGCAGCCATGACGCCGGAAGAGAAGTGCACCCTTATAATCGGCGGAAGAGCTGCCAGTTTCAATGGAATCGGCTTTACCAACACCGGTGTTCCTGGAGCGGCAGGCGTGATCAACGGCATTCCCCGACTCGGCATTCCTACAGTAGTCCTTGCTGACGGTCCTGCCGGCCTTCGCATTGCACCAAAACGAAAAGGCGATACCCGGACATTCTATTGTACCGGTTATCCGATTGCCACAATGCTTTCTTCCACTTGGAATCCGGAGCTCGTCGAGGAGGCCGGAAGGAATATGGGCAATGAAGTCCTCGAATATGGAGTGGACATCCTGCTTGCCCCAGGCGCCAACATACATAGGAATCCGCTCTGCGGAAGGAATTTCGAGTACTATTCCGAAGACCCGCTGCTGTCGGGCAAAATGGCGGCGGCAATGATCAACGGAATCGAGTCCAATGGAGTGGGAACCTCGCTGAAGCATTTTGCTGTCAATAATCAGGAGCTTAATCGTCTGGCCAACAACGCCATCGTTTCCGAACGCGCGTTAAGGGAAATCTATCTCAAGAACTTCGAGATAGCTGTCCGCGAGTCGCAGCCGTGGACCATCATGACATCATACAACTTCATCAACGGGGAACATGCAGCCGAGAGCAAGAGGCTCCTGACTGATATCCTGCGTGATGAATGGGGCTTTGAAGGTGCGGTGATGACCGACTGGAACGGCGGTTACGATGATGCTGCCATAGTCCGTGCCGGAAACGAGATGATACAGCCGGGACGTGACTCGCGCTATATCAATCTCCTGAACGCCATTAAGGACGGCAGCCTGAGTATGGAAGACGTGGACAGGACAGTGACCAGAATCCTCAAACTGGTCATCAACACACCGAAGTTCAAGGGTTATGAACCGTCCGAGGCGCCAGATCTCAAAGCCCACGCCAAAGTGTGCAAAAAGGTTGCTGATGAAGGCGTTGTGCTCTTGAAAAACAATTCCGCAGCACTGCCGATGTCCAAGGACAATGAAATAGCGCTCTTCGGTATAACTTCTTATGATTTCATCGCAGGCGGTACCGGTTCCGGCGACGTGAACAGACCTTATGTGGTGGACCTCATGAGCGGACTGTCCAATGCCGGTTTCCGTCTTGAACCTGAACTGGATGCCTTCTATAAGGATTATATGAAGACTGAAGCGTTGAGATGCAAGACGATTAACGAGGGCAAAAAGTGGTTCGTTGACAGGGAAAGGGCAATCGAGGTAGTTCCTGAAGACCTCATTGTCAAGTCTGCCGCCAATGCCGATGACGCCGTGATTACGATCGGCCGTGTCTTCGGTGAAGGAAAGGACAGGGACTACTATCACAGCTATCTCCTTTCTGACAGGGAGAAGGAATTGATTACCAAAGTCTCCGAAGCGTTCCATGCGGAGGGCAAGAAAGTGACGGTCATTCTCAATGTCGGCGGACTTGTGGAAATGACGTCATGGCAGGACAATGTGGATGCAGTCGTATTGTGCTGGCAGCCTGGACAGGAAGGCGGCAATACCATGGCATCCGTCCTGAGCGGCGAGGTAAACCCGAGCGGACATCTTCCTGCGACAATTTCTACGGAGTATGCGATGGAGCCGACTGCAAAGAATTTCCCTCAGGTTTTTGCCGACAAGCCGTTCAACTATTCATACTATCGTCAGCTGACCGACAGGAAACTTCCGTTGCACACCGTCAGGAACATTGACTTTACCGAGTATGAGGAAGGCATCTATGTGGGTTACAGGTATTTCAATACATTTGCCCCTAAAGCCGTGGCCTATCCTTTCGGATTCGGACTTAGCTATACCACATTTGATTTCAAGGACATGAAGGTCGAGTCTGCCGGAGACGGCTGGGACGTACAGGTGACAGTGACAAATACCGGAAAGGTCAATGGAAAAGACGTCGTACAGCTTTATGTGAGGGCCCCAAAGTGTGAACTTGACAAGCCTGAGAGAGAACTGAAAGGCTTTGCCAAAACTAAAGAACTCGCTCCTGGTGAGAGCTGTACTGTGACAATCCATATTGCTGAAAGCAGTCTCGCTTCATATAACGAGAAAACGTCCAGCTGGGAAACCGATCCCGGAAAATATCTCTTCATGGCATCAAAGGACGCATCCGACTGCCAGTTGAAGAAAGCCGTAAAGGTATCTGGGACAGACCGATGACTGGGATGCCGTCCATATGACGTGGGCTCCGGCAATCTTTAGTTGATAAAAAAACACCTGATGCAATTTCCTGCACCAGGTGTTTTTCAAATTATGCGGGAAACTTTACAGCGTCCTCTTGATCTCGACAATCTGGAATGCCTCGATGATATCGCCAGGCTTGATATCATTGTACTTGTCGATACCGATACCGCACTCCATTCCGCTCATGACCTCTTTTGCGTCATCCTTGCCGCGCTTGAGAGATGAAAGCTCACCGGTATAGACCACGATGCCGTCACGGATAAGACGTACCTTGCTCTTGGCAGTCATCTTGCCGTCCTTGACAAGACAGCCGGCAATCGTTCCGACCTTGGAAATGTGGAAGGTCTGCTTAACCTCTGCAGTTGCAGTAACTTCCTCTTTCTTCTCAGGCTCAAGCATACCCTCGATACCGTCAGTAACCTCATTGATGGCATCGTAGATGATGGAGTAGAGACGGATTTCGATACCCTCTTTCTCTGCGAGGTTTCTTGCATCAGCAGAAGGACGTACCTGGAAACCGATGATGATCGCATCGGATGCAGTAGCCAGCATGACATCGGACTCGGAGATTGCGCCCACTGACTTGTGGATGACATTGACACGAACCTCTTCGGTAGAGAGTTTGATCAATGAATCTGAGAGTGCCTCAACAGAACCGTCCACGTCACCCTTGACGATGATATTGAGTTCCTTGAAGTTTCCGATGGCGATACGGCGACCGATTTCCTCGAGAGTCATATGCTTCTGGGTCTTGATGCCCTGGATTCGGATAAGCTGCTCGCGCTTGTTGGCGATGGCCTTGGCCTCCTTCTCGTCGTTCATGATATTGAACTTGTCACCTGCGCTCGGAGCTCCGTTGAGACCGAGAATGGAAACAGGAGTTGAAGGACCGGCTGTCTCGACCTTCTGTCCACGCTCATTGAACATGGCCTTTACACGTCCGTAGTAGCATCCGCTGAGCATCATGTCGCCGGTGTGGACTGTTCCGTCCTGCACAAGGATTGTCGCCAAGTATCCGCGGCCCTTGTCCAGAGACGACTCGATGACAGTACCGACGCCAAGTTTCTTAGGGTTCGCCTTGAGGTCCATGAGGTCAGTTTCGAGAAGGACTTTCTCGAGGAGTTTATCCACATTGAGACCCTTCTTGGCAGAAATCTCCTGGCACTGGTATTTTCCGCCCCAATCCTCTACGAGAATGTTCATCTGAGCGAGCTGCTGGCGGATTCTCTCCGGCTGAGCGCCCGGTTTATCTATCTTGTTGATAGCGAACACCATAGGAACGCCTGCCGCCTGTGCGTGGTTGATGGCCTCGACTGTCTGTGGCATGACCGCGTCATCGGCGGCGATAATGATGATCGCCAGGTCGGTGAGCTGTGCACCACGCGCACGCATGGCTGTAAAGGCCTCGTGACCAGGAGTATCGAGGAAGGTAATCCTGCGTCCGTCGGGGAGTACCACGTTGTATGCACCGATGTGCTGTGTGATACCTCCGGCCTCGCCTGCGATTACATTGGTCTGCCTGATATAGTCGAGGAGCGATGTCTTACCGTGGTCGACGTGTCCCATCACGGTGATGATCGGAGGTCTTGTCACGAGGTCCGCCTCGTTCTCCGGCTCGTCATTCTCCTGATTGATCTCATTCTGAATGTCTGCAGTGACGAATTCCACCTTGTATCCGAACTCTTCTGCGACAAGCACAAGTGCCTCTGCGTCAAGTCTCTGGTTGATTGACACCATGAGACCGAGACTGAAGCAGGCCTCGATGACTTTGTTTACAGGAGTGTTGTTCATGAGGGTTGCGAGGTCATTGACAGTAACGAACTCAGTTACCTTGAGAACCTTCTTCTCAGCAGCCTCCTGAGCCATCTCCTCCTGAAGTTTCTGGGATGCGAGCTCCCTCTTCTCCTTTCTGTGTTTTGCACCGAAATTGTTCTTGGACTTGCTGTCGTTCATCCTTGCGTAGGTCTCTTTCACCTGCTTCTGGATTTCCTTCTGCATCTCCTCCTGTTCGGCTTCTGTCATAGCAGGTTTGAACCTGTCATTGCCACGGTCTCTGCGGCGTTTTCCCTGTCCGGGCTGGTTGTTGCCGCCCTGACGGAAATCCTTCTTGCCATTGTTCTGACCGTTGTTCTGACCACCGGCATTGCCCTGACGGTTTTTCTTGTTGCCGTCCTTTTTGTCGTTGCCGTCAATCTTGTTCACATCGACTCTCTCGCTTCCGCCTTTGGCAATGCGTTCCCTCTTGTTCTTGCTCTTCTTGGGAGCTTCGAATTTGGACAGGTCCACTTTGCCCACAATCTTCAGGCCTCCGGTAGAAACAGGCTCATCTTCGTCATTGCTGGAAGCAGCCTTCTGGAGTTTGTGCTCGGCCTTGAGTTTGGCCTTGTCCACCTTAGGATTGAACTCTTTCTGATTCTGAGTCTTGTCGCCTTTCTTGATGTCAGCCTTCTTGATCTGGTTCGCATGAGCCTGTTCCGAAGGGGTTTGGTCGGTAGGCTCTGCAGCTTTTGGCAGCTCGACTTCTTCATTAGGTTTTACTTCTACAGGCTCGCTGTGCTGAGGTGCAGCTTCCTCTGAAGGTTTCACTTCAGTGGCTGGCTTGGCCTCCACAACCGGCTCGGCATGAACTTCTTCCGTCTGCTGAGAAACCTCTGTCGGCTTGGTCTCTACGACAACTTCCGGAGCTGTCTGTACTTTCGGCGCTTCCTGGACTTCAGGTGCAGCCGTCTCTTCCACCTCCGGTTTTACTTCCTTCGGAGCTTCCTCTACAGGCTTCTGTACTGGTTCCTCCTTCGCGAAACCACTTCCTGATGTTCCTCTGATGATGACGGTGTTTCCACCTGCCGCCTCTTCTTCCTCGTCCTCTTTCTTCTTGGAACCCTTTTCAATGATTTCCTTTATCTTAATCTGAACACGCTCTGACTCGTCCTTCGCCTTGGCATCCCCGCCGAAGGCCTTCTGAAGTTCAGGAATGAACTCGTCCGACACCTTGGCATTCGGATTCATCTCGACATCGGCGCCTTTCGCTTTCAGGAAATCCACCAATGTCTGAAGTCCCACATTGAATTCTCTTGTCAGTTTGTTTAGTCTGATTTCTGCCATATAAACCCCTTTTATTTAACTATTCTTCTTCAAATTCAGCGCGCAGAATGTTCATCACATCCTCCACGGTCTCGTCTTCCAGGTCAGCGCGCTTGGCGATGTCCTCAGGATCCAGAGCCAGTACGCTCTTGGCCGTATCACATCCGATGGACTGCAGCCTCTCGATGACCCATGGGTCGATTTCGTTGCTGAACTCAGTGAGGAGTACATCCTCATCATCCTCAGCCTCGTCTTCCTTAGGCACCTCACGCCATACCTCGATTTCGCGGTCAACAAGCATTCCTGCAAGCTTGATGTTGCATCCGCCCTTGCCGATACCCTTCTTCACCTCGTCAGGAAGCATGAACACCTTGATCTTGTCGTTCTCGTCCGTACCCATGTCGATAGATGAAATCTTCGCCGGGTTCAATGCCCTCTGGATGAGGAGCTGGGTATTGTTGGTCCACTGGAGAACGTCGATGTTCTCGTTTCTCAATTCCCTTACGATACCGATGATACGTGCACCCTTGACACCGATGCAGGCTCCGATAGGATCGATTCTGTCATCATAGGACTCCACAGCGACCTTGGCCCTTTCGCCAGGTATGCGGACTACCTTCTTTATGGTGATGAGTCCGTCATAGATTTCCGGAACTTCCTGCTCGAAAAGCTTCTTGAGGAATTCGTTTGAAGTTCTGGAAAGGACAATGTAAGGAGTCGTGTTGTTCTTCATCTCCACGCTCTTGATGATGGCGCGTACAGTGTCGTTCTTCTTGAAATGCTCACCCGGAATCTGCTCTGACTTAGGCAGTCTGAGCTCATTTCCGTCCTCATCGAGGATAAGCACCTCTTTTGCCCATGTCTGGTAGATCTCTCCGGTGAAAATCTCACCGATCTTGTCAGTGTACTTGTTATAGAGGTTGGCCTTCTCTATATCCATGATCCTTCCCTGAAGGTTCTGTCTGATATTGAGGATGCCTCGTCTTCCGAAATCCTTGAGCTCCACTTTTCTGGTGAAGGTCTCGCCGAGTTCGTAGTCGTCTCCGTTCTTGTTCACTTCTGCAAGTGCAATCTGAGTGTTGGGATTCTCCACGTTCTCCACCACTTCGAGATTCTGGTAGATCTCACAGTCTCCCTTATCGACATTGATGATGACGTCGAAATTGTCAGCAGAGCCGAAAGTCTTTGCCAACTGGGTCATGAACACATCCTTCAGCACACCCATCATCACCGGGCGGTCAATGTGTTTTTCGTCCTTGAACAGCGCGAAGGCTGCCTTGAGGTCGAGCTTTTCTTCTTCCATAACAGTTATTGTTTTTTTATATTTTTTTCTATTCGAATTCAATGTGCGGAGTGACGCTGTTCACGTCCTCGTAAGCGAAAGTGTCCACGTGTCTGACAAGCTCCTTCTTTTTCTTTCCAGGGACAGCCTCCTTTACCTCGTAGGCAAGCGTAAAGCCTTTCTCGTCAGCGCTTTCCAGTGTTCCGACAAGTTTCTTTCCGTCTCTTGTCAATGTCTCGACTTTGGAACCGACAGCCTTGATGTACTGCTTGAGAATCTTGAACGGCTGGTCAAGCCCTGCAGAAGTCACAGTAAGTGAATAGTCTTCCTTTTCCTGGTCGAAAATCGAGAGAAAACTGTCATTTACCGCGATGCAGTCATCCATTTCCACAGTGCCGTTTTCCGATTCAATGGCTATGACAATGTCATTGTCCCTGCTGATGGAAACATCGGTAATGAAACATCCACGCGCTTCCACTGTCTTAGTCATCTCTTTGTAAATCAGCTCTTTACTTATCATATTATTCTAAGCTTTCTTAAAAAAAGATAGGAGACGCATCCGTCCCCTATCTCATCTCACTTTGCAAAGTTAATCAAAATTTCCATAATAACCGAATTTCCTTAAAAAATATGAACAACGCGATTTTCTTGCTAAAGTAATGTAAATGTGTTTACTTTGCAAAGCAGATGTTGCGTCGTACCGGATTTGGTATGTAGAATACGTTGAATATAATAGTTTGAGAATATGGAATTTTCAGCCAAACAGTTGGCCAAAGTTTTGAGGGGAACCGTGGACGGGGACCCGGAAGTGAAGGTGACTTCATTCGCCAAGATAGAGCACGGAAAATCAGGTCAATTGTGCTTCTATGCTAATCCTAAGTATGAACATTATGTATATACCTGCAAGGCCAGCATCCTGCTTGTGAATTCCACATTCGAGCCTAAGGAAAAAGTCAGCTGCACCATGATCCGTGTTGCTGATGCGTACACGGCAGTTGCGGAACTTCTCAAGTATGTGGCTACCCAGAAGCGTACGGACCGCAGACACAGGGGTTTCCGCTCATCCTGGTTCCTCACCACCAAGTTCGGCAAGAAGGTATATCTCGGCAGCCATTCCTACGTGGGACATCACGCTGTCATCGGAGACTATACCAAGATATATGAAAACGTATATATCGGTGACAATACCGTAATCGGTTCACACTGCATCATTTACCCTGGCGTAAGCATATATCCGGGAATGGTCATCGGTGACAATGTCATCATCCATTCAAACGCTGTGATCGGCTCGGACGGATTCGGAAATGCGCCTCAGCCTGACGGCACCTGGGAGAAGATCGAGCACATCGGCAATGTGATTATCGGCAACAATGTGGAGATCGGAGCCGGTACCACCATCGACAAGTCCGAGATGGAGTCCACCATCATCGGCAACGGCGTGAAAATCGACAACCTCTGCCAGATTGCGCACAATGTCGTAATCGGTGACAATACCGTTATGGCGGCGCAGTGCGGCATCGCCGGTTCAGCAAAAATCGGCAAGAACTGTATTCTGGCAGGCCAGGTAGGCATCGCAGGACACATTGAAATAGCTGACAATACGACTATTGCGGCTCAGGCCGGCGTCATCGGCAATGTGAAGAAATCAGGTCAGGTGCTCTTGGGTTCACCAGCCATTCCTATAAAGAACTATATGCGCAGTTATGCTATATTCCGTCAGCAGGGAAAAGAATAATTAGTATATTTGCGTGATTAAAAGATAATTTGATGAAGCAAAAAACACTTAAAGCCTCCTGCAGTTTCCAGGGAAAAGGTCTTCATACTGGAAGAATTGCTGAGATGACGGTAAATCCCGCTCCGGAGAATACGGGAATTGTTTTCAGAAGAACAGACCTTGGAGAGGGAGCCGTAGTCAGGGCATTGGCCGAGAACGTATCCAGCACGGCGAGGAGTACTACCATATCTGAAGGAGAAGCTTCAGTTTCCACGATAGAGCATCTGATGTCGGCATTGACCGGAATGGGCATTGACAATGCCGTAGTCGAGCTGAACAATGTCGAGGTCCCGATTCTGGACGGCAGCGCCCAGCCGTATGTAAAGGCCTTTTCTGAGGCCGGTCTGGTCGAGCAGGATGCTGATAGACAGTTCATTGACATTCCTGATGAAATAGAAATCAAGGATGAGAAGACAGGCTCCTGGGTGAAAATCAAACCTGCTGCCGCTCCTTCCTACGATATTACGGTGGATTTCAATTCCAGAGTGCTCGGCGTGCAGTCTGCCGCATGGGACTTGTCCAAGGATTATGCATCTGAAATCGGCCCTTGCCGCACTTTCGTGTTCTTCCATGAGGTTGAGTTCCTTCTGGCGAACAACCTGGTGAAGGGAGGTGATGTGGACAATGCCATCGTGATTGTGGAGCATCCGGTTACTGACGAGCAGGTGGGACGTATGGCGGACCTGTTCAACCAGCCAAAGCTGGGCGTTACCCCGGAAGGCTATCTGAGCAATCTGAAACTGCATTTCCCGAATGAATGCGGCCGTCACAAACTTCTGGACATGATAGGAGACATGAGGCTTGCAGGCGGTTATCTCAATGCTGAAATCACCGCTTTCAAACCTGGACACACGATAAATACTAATGCTGCGAAGGCTCTGAGAGCCCTCCTGAATAAAACCAAATAAACTATGAATAAGATACATCCATTGGCTACAGTAAGTCCTAAGGCCGTACTCGGCGACAATGTAGAAGTAGGACCTTACGCATTCATTGATGAGAATGTACAGATTGGCGACGGTTGCAAGATACATCCTCACGCAGTCATTTTCCCTTATGTGAAAATGGGCAAGAATTGCGAAGTGTATCCGGGAGCTGTCGTAGGCGCCGTGCCTCAGGACCTCAAGTTCGAAGGTGAGGTTACCTATGTGGAGATCGGTGACAATGTTACTATACGTGAGTGCGTGACCATCAACCGTGGAACCAAGGCAAGCGGCAAGGGCATTACCAAGGTCGGCAGCAATACTCTGATCATGTCCTATGTACATATAGCTCACGACTGCCATGTCGGAAATCACTGTATCCTTGTAAGTTACGTCGGCATCGCCGGAGAAACGGAGGTCGATGACTGGGCCATCATCGGTGGTGGTGCGAAAGCGCATCAGTTCACTAAGGTCGGCTGCCACGCAATGGTCGGCGGCATGTCCAAGATCAACAAGGACATCCCTCCTTACGCGATGTGCGGCCGTGATCCTATCTGCTATGCCGGTGTGAACATCGTCGGACTCCGCAGAAGAGGATTCTCGGCAGAGACTGTAAGAAATATCAAGGATATCTACGATACCATCTATTTCCAGGGCTACAATATCTCTGACGGCTGCGCCAAGGTTGAGGCCGGCTTCCCTGATTCAGAAGAGAAGACCACCATACTGAACTTCATCCGTTCTTCCAAGCGTGGTATCGTAAGAGCCAATACATCAGGAGAGAAAGGCGATATCGACTAGTTATGTCAATGCTTTTGGACATGGCTTTCTTTCCGCCTGTATCCTATATGGCGGCAATAGCTGAAGAGTTTACCCTGTCATCTGACGGGGTAAATTCGTATGTGCCGGCAATTGTCTATATAGAGGCCTGTGAGAATTATCAGAAACAGACTTACCGCAACCGTTGCCGGATATATGCTGCAGGTGGCGTGGAGGCGCTTTCCGTGCCTATTGTGCATGAAAACGGTACTTATGCGCTTCCTGTCAGGAAACTGAGAATCGACTGGAGCAAGCCGTGGCTGATGAGGATTAAGCGGGCTATCGTGTCCGCCTACGAATCTTCTCCGTGGTTTGACTATTACAAGGACGATCTGTTCGCCATTCTGGACAGGCAGCACGAATTCCTTTTCGACCTGAACATTGACCTGCTCCGCTTCTTCCTGAAGAAGACTGGTATAGAGGCGGACATCCGTTTCACGGAGGAGTTTACGCCGCATGGCAGCACGGTGTATGGCCGTGACCTGCGTGGCGTAATCCACCCGAAGCGGCATAATGACATACTTGAGCGTCTGGGACTGAAAAAGCCATACTGGCAGGTCTTTTCCCTGAAGTATGGCTTCATATCAGATTTGTCCGTCATGGACCTCTTGTTCAATGAAGGTCCGGATTCCATCTCTTACCTCAAGAGGCTGAAATAAATCCCCGAATCATTTTAGAATCTCCATCCGAAGGTGGCGACTACATCGTAGAACCTGGCTCTGTTCCTGATTTCAGGAGACAATTCACCCTCAATGTAGGAGTCATAAGGATATACGTACTCGTAAGGGTTCTTTGTCCATCTGAAAGCGAGGTCGCAGAAGAATGAACCTTTGGATGAATATCCCACTCCGGCAGCAAGCGAGTGCTTGTAGGCCTTAGGAGTCATCTTCTTGCCGGTGAGGTCGTCAATATATCTCTCCGGAGAGGAAGTGAAGTTGTAGCCTGCCCTTATAGCGAACTGCGGAACAGGTTTGACTTCAGCACCGAGTCTCAATGCATGTGCTGCTCCGGTGAAGTTCTTGATGTCGCGGTTTACGCCATTGTCGAAAACGGTATTGTCGTTGGTGTCGGTTTCCTTGAATTTCATCGTGCTGTAGTCGCAGATTTCATAGTCGGCACTGACAAGACCCCAACCGCCGAATGTGTAGGCTACACCGAAGTTGGCTCTGAACGGTGATACGAATTTGTATTTGTATTCACCCTTAGGAGATGTCGCATTGGCATCGAACACATTGCTCTGGTACCAGGTCTCTCCGGCGTGCTGCCAATGTTCCGTTATCCAGTTTGCCGTAGGAGTCTGGATGGCCGCACCTATGCGGAGCCCGTCGATAGGGACAGCGATTATACCGAATTTGGCATAGACGCCTCCGCCCTGCATGTCGTATGAGTATCTGTATCTCAGGCTGTTGAAATATGTCTTGGAAACGCCGCCGGAACCATTGTCGAATTCTACGCCAAATTTGTCCGGATCCACTGCGATTTCCTTGAAGTACTCGTTTCTGGTGTAGTCCATGGACACGATGCCCAAGTTTCCTCCGATATAAACCCTGTCAGAAATGTTGAGGCCGACATTGAACAGCAGATCATACTTGTTGCCGTGGGACCTGCGTCCGTAAAGCTGGTCGATGGCGTCCGCGAGCTGAATGGTCTGTCCGCCTTTTCCGTCGTCAATGAGTTTCTCGGTCGCGCCTATGTACTTGTCATTCGCAGAGCCATAGGTGGACACCATTCCGGACTGCCAGCCGGTTACCTGATTCCATGGAACATTGGCATTGCCGTAGTATCCGTTTTCCCCGTTCAGGAGGCTGGAGTTCACGCCGGTCATCATTGAAGCCAATGAACCAGCATAGGAGGTGGCTGTGTTTCGTCCGCCTGCCGCCATGTCGTCCAGGTAGTTTGCTGTGGCATTGGCAATGAATCCGAATGTCACTCTTTTCAGCCCGCGTCTGGCGTTGGTGTCGAAATTGAGGGTGAAACCGACGTTAGGTAGTGTGAACCTGGCTGAACTGTTGTTCAGAGTGCTGCCGTATGCCGTTGACTGTGAAGGCATTGCATTGTAATCGCTCGTGGTGGACACGATGCTGACGTTCGGGGTGAACGTGACCTGTGAAAAGCTGTTCACGGCCGAGCCGGCAGGGTTGAGGTTTATGGAACCCAAATCTCCTCCCAGTGCGGTGAACGCATTGCCCATGGAGATGGAGCGCGCTGTGCCGTAGTAATTGTTCTCGCTGAACCTCAGAGCGTCCTGGACGTTCTGAGCCGCAGCATTGACCGAGACTGCCGCAAGCAGCGTCAACGGAATAATCTTTTTCATCTTCATATCTATTTCAGGTTTCTAAATTATCTTCTTCTTACACTGCCGCCGCTACTTCCGCTTGAGCGGGATGCTCCACCGGAATATCCTCCGCCTGAAAAGCCGCTGGAAGAACTGCGGTATGAGGAACCGCTGTTGTATGAACTGCTTGACGAGCTGCGGTATGACGAACTGCTGGAAGAACTCCTGTATGAGGAACTGCTTGACGAGCTTCTGTATGAGGAGCCTGAATTTCCGCTGCCATAGTTGTAGGAACTGCCTGAATTTCCGTAAGAAGATGAACTCCTGTAGCTTGTGCCAGATGACTGGCCGGATGACTGGCTTGTGGCTGCCCTTCTGTAAGCAGGTGCGGATGCTGTCCTGTTAGATGAGGAAGCACTTGAAAACGTGCCGGCTGACCTTACTCCGGATGTGCTGGCCGTTCTGTAAGCGGTATTGCCTGAGGTGCTCGTGCGGACGGACTGTCCGGAAGCCGCGCTGCGTACCGCCTGGCTTGAGCTGCTGCGTACTGCCTGACTGGATGCTGAACTTCTTACCGCCTGTCCTGCGGAAGAACTTGTGCGGATCGACTGGCTGGACGATGCGCTGCGGACAGCCTGGCTGTTTGCCGAACCGCTGGATGTGCGTACTCCGGACGCTGAAACCCTTCTGACAGAAGTCATTGACATGTCATTGCCTCTTGTCGATGTCGTCGCGGTGCCGGAGGCTCTCCTGACTGATGATGACGAGCCGGCATTTCTTCTGACTGTGGAAGATGCAACGCCCATTCCGTTTCCTCTGCTGCTTTCGGTCAGGCCTCTGTTGCCATAGTAGTAACTGTCCCTTCCGTGTCCGAAGCCATGGTCGTACCAAGGACCGCACCAGTGGTCATGGTAATAATGATGGTGATGGTAATACCACGGGTCGTGGTACCAGCTGTAGCCCCAGCCGTAATATACAGGTCTGCCCCAATACCAAGGATTGTACCACGGGTCTCCCCAATACCAGTCATCCCACCAGATGCTGCTTGAGTAATACCACGGATTCGCTCCCCAGTACCAGCTGGACCAATAAGGGCGGTAATACCATGAACCCCAATATGTTCCAGGCCAATATGATGATGCCCATCCTGCCGCATATCCTGCTGCGAATCCGTCAGGGTACAGTGAATATGCAGGTGTGTTGGTGACAGTGACTACGGTGCTGTTGTCCTGTTTGTTGAACTTCAATGTGGCTGAAGTGTTTTCCGGAATGAACAGCGTGTCTGTTTCTCCTGCCTTGAGGAACAATGTCGAGTTCTCCGTCTCCTTTACGAGTTCGTTTACTTTGTTGCGGGACGCAAGAACATCCGCTTTAGTTTCGGTTTTAGCAGGTCTGCTGTAGAATCCGTCCTGATATTGCTGGCTTGAAGCGTATTGCGATGCGGAACCGCAACTGGCCAATGCCAGGAATGCTCCGGAAAGAACCAAGATGTTTGTTTTCATAATCGGACCTCCTAGTTATATAAATAATTTGTATCTTTGTGCGCTGCATTGCAGCGATGGTATGTCTGCAATATTCATACCTCGCCGATGCTCGCATGTTAAATGCAAATATATGAATGTTATTGCATAAAGAAACCAAAAAAATAAAATAAACTAACAAAAGATGGCAGATCAGATAACCAAAAGGTCAGACAACTACTCTCAGTGGTATAACGACCTGGTAGTTAAAGCGGACCTTGCAGAGCAGTCACCTGTAAGGGGATGTATGGTAATCAAGCCTTATGGCTATGCTATATGGGAAAAGATGCAGCACGTGCTGGACTCGAAATTCAAGGAAACAGGCGCAGTCAATGCTTATTTCCCGTTGTTCATTCCCAAGTCTTTCTTCAGCCGTGAGGCTGAGCATGTCGCAGGCTTTGCGAAGGAATGTGCGGTAGTGACACATCACAGGCTCATGAATGACCCTGAAGGCAATGGCGTGGTAGTGGATCCGTCATCGAAACTTGAAGAAGAACTGATAGTGCGTCCGACATCCGAGACCATTATCTGGAGTACATACAAGAACTGGATCAAATCATGGAGGGATCTTCCTATCATGTGCAACCAGTGGGCCAATGTCGTCAGATGGGAGATGCGTACCCGTCTGTTCCTCCGTACTGCGGAGTTCCTCTGGCAGGAAGGCCACACGGCTCACGCTACATCACAGGAGGCTCAGGAAGAGGCAGTGAAGATGGTCCATGTCTATGCTGACTTTGCCCGCAACTATCTGGCTCTCCCGGTCATTGTAGGCCACAAGAGTCCTAACGAGAGATTCGCCGGCGCATTGGATACCCTCACTATCGAGGCGATGATGCAGGACGGAAAGGCTCTGCAGTCAGGTACTTCACATTTCCTCGGCCAGAACTTCGCCAAGTCGTTCGATGTTCAGTACACCGACAAGGAAGGCAAGCAGCAGTATGTATGGGCTACATCCTGGGGTGTTTCCACCCGTCTTATGGGTGCGCTCATCATGGCTCACGGCGATGACAACGGTCTGGTTCTCCCTCCTGCTCTGGCTCCGATCGAAGTGGTGATGGTTCCTATCTACAGAAGCGAGGAGGAGCACAATGCCGTTCTCGACAAGATGAATGAAATCAAGAAGGCTCTCGAGGCTGCCGGCCATACTGTGAAGATCGATGACCGTGACACATTGCGTCCGGGCTTCAAGTTCGCTGAATGGGAACTCAAGGGAGTGCCTGTAAGGCTTGCCCTCGGTGCACGTGACCTGCAGAATGATACAGTGGAGGTACACCGCCGCGATACACTTGAGAAGAAGACGGTTTCGCTGGAGGGCATTGACAAGTATATCGAGGACCTGCTCGTGGATATTCAGAACAATATCTATCAGAAGGCATTGAATTTCAGGGATTCACGTATAGAGAAATGCGATTCCTGGGAGGAGTTCAAGGAGAAGATCACTCAGGGCAAGTTCCTGCTCTGCCACTGGGACGGTACTGCCGAGACTGAGCAGAAGATCAAGGATGAAACCAAGGCTACCATCAGATGTATTCCTGTAGATAGCGTCGTATGTAAGGAAGAGGGCAAGGATATCTATTCCGGCAAGCCTTCACATGAGAGAGTTGTATTTGCAATCGCTTATTAGTGAGTATTTTATGAGGAAGAGAATCCTTTTGATGTGCTTGTCCGCATTGGCATTTACATCTGTACATGCACAGGATGTCACCGATGCGCAAAAGGCTGCTGAAGAAGCTGCCAAGGCGATTGCAGGAGCACCTGAAGCTGTAGTCAAGACACCTAAACCGAGATATTGGACGAATTCCCTTCTTACGAAACTGGATTTCGGACAGACAAGTCTGACGAACTGGGCTGCCGGCGGTTATAACAATGTGACCCTGAAGTCTTTCATTGACGCGAATGCGAACTACAAGAAGAATGACTTGTTCTTCAACAACCGACTTCAGCTCGATTACGGTTTCCTGTATTCTGAGGACAAGCCATTCATACAGAAGAGCGATGACCGTATGTATTATGAGGGCAAGTTCGGCTACAAGGCTTTGCAGACATTGAACTATTCCGCTCAGTTCAACTTCAAGTCGCAGTTCTCGAACAGTTACAACTACCCTATGCCGTCCAAGCCGGCCGGTGCTGCGGACGATTGGGAGCCTGGCAAGTCTGACTGGAAGCAGAGCAGGAAGCTCAAGTCCGGTTTCTTCGCTCCTGCCTATACCAACATAGCGCTCGGTATTGACTGGGTTCCTACCAAATGGCTTACTGTCAACGTCGCTCCTCTTACAGGAGGTTTCGTGGTCGTTACGGATGAGAGCCTGAGGAAGTCCTACAGTATGGAACTCAAGAAGAAATACGAGAGTCTGGATGCGCTTTCCAGTGCTGATGCAGCTGCTCTGGTGGGGGATGAGAAAGCACGTTACGAGGCCTTTGTCGCTGCCAAGACTTCCGGTGAAGCTTATCGTTCGGCAAGGTTCGAGTTCGGTGCGCAGATAAAGATCGATGGAAAGCTTCAGATCAATGACAATTTCAAATATACTTCACAGTTGGTGCTGTTCTCTGATTATCTCGACAAGCCGCAGAATATCCGCGTGAACTGGGATAACAGGTTTGACTGGCAAATCGCCAAGTATTTTTCATTGACAGTGACCACCAACCTCATCTATGACGACAAGGTGCTTGTGAAGACTGAAAAGACATTGAAGAAATATCCTGAAGGACGTAAGGCGATACAGTTCAAGGAGTCATTGGCATTCGGCTTCTCATATACGATCGCTTCAAGACCGAGGTAACAGGCAATATGATGATTCAGAAATCATTTGACAGAACGATAGTGGGGCTGGTTCCGGAAAAGGAAACAGCCCTTCTTGCAGTAAGCGGGGGCATTGATTCCATCTGCCTTGCTTCATTGTTCCTGAACAGTTTCGCAGGACGGAGGTTTGCTGTGGCGCACTGCAATTTTCATCTCCGTGGTGAAGACAGTGATTCGGACGAGGCGCTTGTGGCTGCCTGGTGCGGGCGGAACGGTGTGCGATACCATAAGGCGGATTTCGATACGGAGCAGTACGCTTCGTCCCATAATGTCAGTATTGAAATGGCTGCGAGAGAACTCAGATATGACTGGTTCGCGTCGTTGTGCCGGGATAATGGATACTATGGAGTGGCTGTCGCGCACAATGCAAATGACAATGCTGAGACATTGATTCTGAATCTTTTACGTGGAACAGGGCTGCGCGGAATTACCGGTATGCAGGTGGAGACAGTAGTTCCTGTAACCAGGGCTGAATTGTCAGGTGTGCGTCTGTTGAGGCCGATGTTGTCTTTCAGTCGTAAACAGATTGAGGAATATGTGGCTGCCAACTCTCTGGAGTATCATGATGACAGGACCAATGCGGAAACTGTCTATAAGAGAAACCGTATAAGGCATCTTGTTTTCCCTGTTTTTGAGAGTCTGAATCCGTCGTTCCTGACGACTTTTGCCCGGGAGATGAATTCGTTTTCCGAGGTGCAGGAGATTGCGGATGATTATTTCATTTCTGTGCGTGAGAGTGTCTGCGAGCCTGCCGGAAAGGATGAACTGCTTCGTGTCAATGCAGTAAGGCTTTGTCATCTGAAGCATTATAAATATGTGCTGTACAGGCTGTTGGAAGCGTATGGCTTCAGAGACAGGCTTCTCGAACCGGTGGTGCGTCTGCTTGAAAGCGGCAAGACGTTTTCCGGTAAGGTCTTCGAGGCGCCGGGCTACGAGCTTATTACTGCAGGGGAGTGCCTGATTGTCAGAAAGTCCGCTCGGGTAGTGTCGGAGAGCCATGTCATAAGCGAACTTGCTGATGCTAATGGGGATAGGGCTAATCTGCAGGGTGATCTGCGGGGTGGTATGACGGTTGGTACGCCTGTCGGTGTGCAGGTCGGTAAGCGGGGCAGTGTGATGGTTGGTAAGTGGGGAGGTGCTCCGGGCTGTGCTCAAGTTGATACGCAGGGCTGTGCTCAGGTTGATAAGCAGGGCGGTACTCAGGGTGGTGCTCAAGTTGATAAGCAGGGCGGTGCTCCGGGAGGTGCTCAAGTTGATAAGCAGGGCGGAGAATCTTCGCCGGTTGCGTCAGAGAATCACGTCTTGGGGGAGTGCTGCGGATTGGCCGGACGAGGCTCGGCGTCAATCACGTCCTCTTTTGTTGGGTCCGGCTTGTCATACAGCGGATTGGCCGGACGAGGCTCGGCCCGCAGGTCTCGCGGTACGTTGATGACAGGCGGACCAGTGATAAACGAGAACGAGGCCTGCTCGGTGGTCCGCACGACCGGCGAATATGTTTTCGATGATTTTCGTGTCAATGTCTCTGTTTCCGAAGCAGGCGCGGACCCGGTAGCGGATGCCAAGTCATTGGCTCGAGAGGGGATTGCGGCATTTTCGTCAGAAGCATTGACATTACCGTTCCTGTTGCGCGGTTGGCAAAATGGAGACTGGATGCGTCCTGTCGGGCTCAATGGCAAGAAAAAGCTAAGCGATATCTTTACAGGTCTGAGGTTGAGCATTGAAGAAAAGTCCCGTGCTCTGGTCATTGTCCTGCCCGGTTTGACAGGCGAGGGGGCAGGGCGTGGAGACTCGTCCAGTGATGTTTCTGATAGTGAAGCTTCGAGGAGAGGGGCGGATAACATTGGCACTGATGCGGTTCGAGGCGTGCGGGTGGCCGGTGTCTGCGGCTACGTTTCCGGTCGGTTCTTTTTCCGTGTCGATGAGTCTGTCATGGTTACTCCGGCCACTGCTTCTATACTGAAACTATATCTTCGCGCTTCGGAGAACGTTTGATGTGGAATATGGTGGAGAACGGTGATGTTGGAATGTGGTGGAGAACGGTGATGTGAAATATGGTGGGGAACGTTTGATGTGGAATGCTCCGGGGAACGGTGGTGTGGAATGTGGTGGATAACTTTGACGTGGAATGCTCCAGAGAACGGTTACGTGAGATATGGAGGAGAACTTTGACGTGGAATGATCCAGGGAACGGTTACGTGAAATATGGTGGAGAACGGTGATGTTGGGGTGCAACGCGTAATCCTCTGATTATCAATAGTTAAGCTACTTTCAGAGTTGGTGTTTTTGCAACTCTGAAAGTGGCTATTTCGCTGAGTATCAACGCTTTACGCGCTGCACAGTGCTCTGCCTTGATGAAGCGCTTGGCGTCATTCGGGCTCTTGCGCCTGGACGTCACGCCCTGCCCTTTCTGCAGCAGGGCGACCGCACGGCTCACCTGCCGTTCGCGCACATAAGAGAGGTACG
>OHAW01000396.1_pt1 | contig 21889 bp, 22 predicted proteins | sample 1577221 | NCBI WGS metagenome assembly OHAW01 (sample SAMEA3879583, study PRJEB24766) | human gut metagenome | biome: human-associated habitat; feature: feces | place: USA | collected 1985/1987 | reverse complement strand
GGGCGAAGAACTTGCCGCCCTCAACCCACACATCGTAGTAAAGGTGCCTTGTATTGAAAACGGTATCAAGGCCATCAAGTATTTCAGCAACAAAGGCATCCGCACCAACTGCACGCTGGTCTTTTCCGTCGGTCAGGCTCTGCTGGCAGCCAAGGCCGGTGCGACGTATGTGTCGCCGTTCGTAGGCCGTCTGGACGATATTTGCGAGAACGGGGTGGCTCTCGTCGCCGAGATCGTGCGTATGTATCGTTACTACGGTTATGATACGCAGGTGCTGGCGGCTTCGATTCGGCATACGCAGCACATCGTCCAGTGTGTCGAGGCGGGGGCCGACGTGGCGACCTGCCCGCTTGCGGCGATCAAGGGTTTGCTGAAACACCCGCTGACCGACATCGGTTTGGCGCAGTTCCTGGCAGACCACGCCAAGGTGAATTCGTAGGGAGGCGGCGTTTCCCGTAATGGAAAAGCGATGCCGATGATCGAAAAATCATCGGCATCGTCGTTTCGTATTCGGGCCGGAATCCGATCAGATTTCCAGCCCCATGATATAGTCGTTCATGTAGAATCCGCCTCCGATTTCGAAATCGCCTTCGCGCAATTTGCGCATACCCATCCGTTCGTAGAATTTTACGGCTTTGTTATGGCGATTTACGTGGAGCTCCATCCGGCAGGGAGCCGGGTGGAGCTGTTTGATGTGTTCGATAGCCTTGCGGAAGAGGAAGCTCCCCGCGTGCACACCCTGGAATCGGGGCAGGATGTAGATTTTTTGCAGGATGTAGAGGTCGTCTGCTTCGGGCTGGACAGAGAGATAGCCGCAGGGAGTGCCGTCCTTGTAGGCGATGTAATATACGTGCCCTTCGGCCATCTGCCGCCGGAGGTTTTCGGGGGAGTACATCCACTCCATCATGTAGTCCAACTGTTCGGGCGAAAGGATGGTTTTATAGGTGTCGGGAAATGCGACGCAGGCCATTTCGCGTATCAGTCCGCAATCTTCGACGGAGGCTTTTCTGGCAGTAAACATAAGGTGTTCGATTCGGTTTCGCTCTTGCAAATATATTGAAAGCCAGGAGAAACCGGGAACTTGTTCCCGGTTTTCTGAGGTGCATTCTATCTAGAATATGTTCAAAGATGGTGATTCTGGTAGTCGGAGAGTTCTGTTTTTGTCGCGATAATTTGTCGGGCTGTATGAGACGGATGCCTGGGCAATAACAAATTAGGCCAATATTGTAGCCACAAAATTTCTATAGTCCCTCCTCGACGGTTTTCCGTACAGGTTCCTGGTACTGTTTACCTTTTCCGAAACGGAAGTTGATTTTCAACATTACTCTGTTCCAGGCATTTTTTTATATAGAAGTCCCTTGTGTTCTGACGATACTGTTCTCGATGGAATGGTAATGGCTTTCCGGATTGGTGAGGAAATTGTCGCAGGAGAGTTGAAATGCCCAGTCTTTGTATTTATATCTCACACCTATCGCAGAGGATAATTCACTGTCGTATATCATCGGAATAGACAATCCTTTACAAGGTATCGCACCCTGATAATATGCGGAAAAGTTTTTGTAGTTGAAAGTCAGCTCATAGTACATCGGAGCCTGAAAATGAGTCACCCTCCCCAATACTTTCGAATCGACTTTTGTATAACTGAATCCTCCGCCTAATTTCAATGCCAGCAAGTCGTTTTTGAATGGGCTGAGTCTCAAATCATAATGTACGGAGTGCACATCTGCCCAGTTGTCATTAATCGGTGAGTATGCGATATACGGCTGTTCATACTGATAATAGTAGTCGATTGGATTCTTGTAATATAAGTAGCTGTATGAAACATTTATATTGAGCCATTTGTTATGATATACGACATTGAAAGTCGTCTGGTTCGCACGGCCGCCGACCAGCTCGGGATTCCCGTGTACGATAATATTTTGATTATAAAACGAAGTGGCTTCGTTGAGTTGTCCCAGTCCTGGCTGCATATTGGCTTGGACGAATCCGGCTTTCAGCATAAAAGAGGGTGAAATACGATAACCGATATCTACCCGAGGCGCAAAGACCCATTGCCAAATATCGTTGTCGTTTGTTTTTGTTCGTGTCCCTGTTACTCCCAAAGAAAAACGATAAGTAAACCGAGGCCCGATCTTTCCGGTGATCTCTCCGGCAAAATAATTTTTCAGAATGCTGTTAGTTTCCCGGGAATAGCCCGACGTGTTGTCTATTCGATATTTGCTAATATCATAGTAAAAATAATCTCCGAATGAAAGCGTCAGCTTGTCGAAAGTCTTGGTATAGAGAGCTTGGCCGTTCATCTGATAGCCGTCTCCGTCCATATTAAGAAAATCTTCAAATACAGGCGTATCGTCCGATAATGCGTATTGGTTCTTATAGGTATCGGAAACAGAATTTATGTAATCGCCTCGAAGTGTTATCATTAGTTCATGCCGGTTGCGGAATTGCCTCCAGAAGTACAGGTCGAGCGTCGGATTGAATGAGTGGGACTCGCTTTCCTTCACTCCGTAACGGTCCGAACCTATGCCATCCTGAATAAAGGCAAGCCGGGAATCGGTCTGTTGAGAATGCTTATCATAACTTGGGAAAAAGCGGGCTTGAAATACATATTTTCCGGGGAGTTGATTCGTGTATTTGAGACTAAATTGAGGACTTAAGAAGTTGTTTTCACTCTGCCGTTCTTCCTCCTGCCGGAAATCCACCCCGTCGAGCGTATATTCCATTTCATCCGAGGCATATTGATCATCCCATGATCCGTAGCCTATGTTTGCAGTAAATGCCAACTGATGCCGTCCCCGGTTGTATTGCAGGAAAAAACTATCGTTCAACCAGGGCGAAGTCAGATGTTGGTTCAGCTCCACACTTCCGTATATTCCGTCTTCCCGAATTTTCGTGATAATGTTGATGACTTTATTGCCGTTGCTGAGGCCGAATTTGATGGGCGGCAGATCGTAGTATTCGATCTTTCGGACATCTTCGGGCCGCAGAGTCGTCAATTCCTGTTCCGAAGAGGCGATACCGTTTACCAAGACCGTCACACTGCCATCGGACGCGGTGATTTGATTGGTCTGGCGGTTGATTCTGATCTGCGGAATCTTGTTGGTCAGATCGAGACTCGTGACCGCCGCCTTCCGGTCTTCATTGGTGATGGTATATACCGTCCGGTCGAAATAGCTGGCTGTGTTGTTGGCCGTGACGACCACCGCATCGATCTCTGCGACATCTTCGGACAGGACGTAATCCCGGACGACCTCCGTCATGCCTATCGAAGGTTTGCGAAGAAGCACCGTATCGTAAAGAGTCTTGTACCCGATTGTCCGAACCGATAGCAGGTAGCGGCCCGCACGGTGTTTTCCGAACCGGTAATTGCCGGCCATATCGGTTATCACGCCTTCCGTGTAGCGGGTCGTATCCGGCAGTTGCTGGAGAATGACCGGGGCGAAGGCGACCGGTTCGTTTTTCTCGGTGGTAATTTTACCTTTCAGGACGATTTGCGCCTGGAGCGGTGTCGCCAGGCTCGTTATGATGATCAGAAGAAGAACGGGGATAAGTCGGGGGTGTCTCATAGTTGCGGAGTTTGAAAAGAATATAAAATAGAGTAGTGAAGACGGGGCGGGAAGGGAGCGGATTATAGTTCGCAACCGGGGGAAGGCGTCAGTTGTTCCTTAATGGAGGGGGCATTGAAATTCACTCCGACAGTTACGAAATTCAATACCCCGTCGTAATACGGCTCTTCCAGGTTGTCCAGTCTGTAATATTCGATACGCTCGATGTTGTCTGCGGTCAGATTTGTCAAAATAGCTGCATATCCAGCCTCATCCGGAATAATACCGCTGAACATAAGACATACCGTGGCGCCGTTTTCATCGGTCAAATAACCATCTTCGTAGGTTATGCCCGGAATATGGCTGTAAAGATCCTCGATCGTCCGGGCATCGGGGGCAATCTGTTTGGGACGATACGTTTCCACGGGTCGGAAAGCTACGGTATCGGCAGAGCGCTCGACAGGAATGTAGTAATCGATGTTGCCTATTCTGCCGGGAACGTATTTGATCTCGATCTCCTTGCTTCTCGTTCGGATACCCGGACCCGATATTTTAAGCTGATAGGTCTGATCGGTTGCGACGTTTCCGAAATCATACCAACCGTTCATTGCCGTAATAGTCCCGTATTCGGGTTCTCCGGTCGCCGGATCGTACAGCCACAATGAAGCGAAAGGTATTGCCTCCGTCGGATCGGTGGCATAGATGAATCCCGCAATACGTTGTTCCTGACCCGTCGCATGTAGCGAATAACCGAGCAAAGCGAAAAATAATAAAACGAATCTTTTCATAGCCGTTGAATGTTTCTTAATTAAAAATAAGCATTTTATCGGGAATCAGACAAATAATTTTCGGATAAAATAGTTGCGAAATCGAAGAATGGTAATTTTATTTGTGTGATATTGAACTTTTTCTATATCTTATTTGAATATATATTTACGATGGACGGAGTTGCGGAGCAATAAAAATATCGAGGTATGACGCGAAATTGCATTTTGACCGTTGTTTTGAACAAAATGCAGACTTTGTAAAAATGAATTAAAATCGGAGAAAGAAAAATGCCTGATTTTTTTCGGCTGCAGATTTCGATAGGATAGGGTAAAGACAAAGGCAGCCGATAATCGATCGATTATCGGCTATTTTTTTGTTATCCTGCTGGACCTAAAAGTGATCCAGTCGGAATCACTCAATGAGCCGTCGGAGTCTTCCTGAAAATGCCGCTTATATGATATTACAAGCTATATTTTCGGATCGTGGTTTATTTCAGTCTGTTTCAATTTGTAACTTATCTTGAGCGTACTTCATAACGTGGTTATGTAATTTTTCGTTTCTTGTGGTAGGATTTGATTCTATTATTTCCGGTTATAATCTTGAAATACATTACGGAATGTTTTGCCGCGATATTTTTAAACAATCTTGATATTGCTGCTTGGAATATAAACAGGATGGTTGTATAAAGTCCCAAGTGGATTTTTCAAGAAGGTTACCGATCGACTCGTTTTTATGGTTTGATATATTAATAAACATTATTGTTGCATAGTATGTGTCATAAGACAACTTCTAGCTATGAAAAGAGATAAATTGTCGAATTGTGTTTGCAATATTTATAATTATTATTAAATTTGATCAGGAATTGTTTGGTATTTACATCTTTATAATTTTTCAAACTTATAAGCAATACAGAATGGTCATATATCTTACTTAAAATTATCTTTCTAATATTTATTGCTTATGAAAAACATTAAACTTTTTGTAACATTCGTTGCTTCTTTATTTTTTCTTTTCTCTTGCGAGAAAGAAAAAGTTGAAACTTGTGGATTTGACACGATCAGACTCACAGAGTCTTTCTTGACAGAATATGCAAAGGGAGACGGAGTGGACAACTATATGATAGCTCTTGCAAGTGGTCCGACAGTCTTCGATCCAACAAATCAGCAATGGCATACTGAAAATGACGGATGGGTAATGCTTATTAGTCTGTTCGCAGAACCTGTTGCCAATCTTGGGGCGCCGGAAATTCCTGAAGGAAAATATACGCTTGGAAGTGCTCCGGGTGCGGGTGTTTGGAGTTCTGAAGAAGATGTCAATCAACTATACTATACCGGAAAAGACGGTGTTAGCACCTTGGTACCGGTAAGCGGAGAGCTTACTTTTGCCAAAACGGCAGATGGATACATAATGACTGGAAAGTTTTTGGCTGCTGACCAGAAAGAATATTGCGTAACCTATACCGGAACTCTTAAATTCCAGCCGCAAGGAGAAACTTCGGTTATTGATCAGCCTGTGAATACAAAATTCATAGGTGGACAGGCAATATATAAAGGTCCGGATCCATCCTTCGGCGATTTGGGCTGGGTACAACTTGAACTTTATGATGCAGAGCCGGATCCGGAGATGGGGACGATTTTGGGTAATTTCTTAAAAATCAAGATGTTTATTCCTATTCAGACAGAAAAATTCACGTCCATGCCATCTGGCACTTGGAAATTGAATGCTTCTGCTGATGAAAATACGGCAGAACCTGGATATGATAGCGGAGAAGACCTTCCTACCGGATCATACGTAGTCCAGACAAGTTCGGACGGTTCGACAATGAAACTCGGTATGTTGAACCAAGGGACAATAACAGTAACGGAAGACCAGCATGTTGTAATAGATGCTTACACAACCGAAGGAATTAGTGTAAAAGGAAACTTAAACAAACCTCTCGAAATACTGGATCTTGGAGGTGGGGAAGTCGATGATTCTCAATATTCTACTCTTACAACAGACAAAGTAATAGATCTTAGTGGCGCAGAAACAGCGTACTTTCTTGATTATGAAGATTATTATGAGAACGGCACACGAAATGTAGTGCTTCAGATCTTGGATAGTCAGTCAATGACAGGTATGTTTCTTGATCTGGCATTGTCGAAAGCAGATAATAGATACGATCCCCTTCCCAACTGTACATGCACCCTCGATCCGGGAGATAACAGGGCGTTTACGTTTGCAGGAGGAAGTATTTGGCAGTCAAATGCCGTAGGAACCTGGGGATTCCTCAAGCTTCAAACCAATGGCGAGACTATAATGCCTGATTTCTCAGAAGCAGGAAATGCAGCCGGGGGATCGCTTACCATTACCAGAAACGGAGATGAATATACTATAACAGTAAATTTCATTGATGACGCAGAAACTCCGCATCGTATCACAGGAACTTGGACTGGCACTCTGACTCCTTATTCATACACGGCATCCGTAAGTGGTTTGTTAGAGCAATCGATGAAACCAGTTAAATAATCGGACAAGGGATGTTTTTTATAGTTAGAAAGATTATATAATATTTCTTATTGAGATAAATAAAAGAGTCTTTCAGGTAGGCGAATGAAAGGAGGGTAACTAATTTTTTAGTTACCCTCCTTGTTTTTACCTGTATTCTGTCTCTATCGTAATTGTGATACTTGTGTAGATAAAAAGATAGCTTCATTTTATAACGGCTATGGATTCCGATTACCAATATTCGACAAATGAGAGCGACTTATTTATAAATTCGTTACGGCTTTTATAGTAACGAATTGACAGCGATTCATTTTCACAGGGTGACTTTTTGAGGCCTTTTTCTGTCGCAGGTAGGTGGAAAACATCTTTAAACCACTGGTTTAAAGATGTTTGTCTTGGTTTGTCAGAGTTTTTCATTTCTCTGAAGTGATCTCGCTGGGATCCGTTTGTGAACTCGATGGAATCATCCTATGATCCGTCTGGGGCCTTCCTGAAAATGCCGCTTACATATTGCTATAAGCTATATTTTCGAGAGGTTGGCTTCTTTGATTCGGCTTCCACTTGTTGCTTGTTTCTAACGTAGGTCACAACGTGGTTACACAACTCTGTCGCTTCTTGTCATAGAACTTAATAGGGGTATTTCCTGTTATAATCTTGAAAAAGCGATCTAATTTTCTTGCATCAACAATTACCTTTCATTAATAGTAAATTTCCGATTTGGGGGCAGATTTTCCGGGTTGGGTAAATCCATCCGGCGAAAGAGGGGGTGGATCGGTAATTTTATATCAAATATCCGAAATAGGTGGCTCTGCTTATACGCATCATGCCATTGGTATATCGCTCTTTGGATTTTGCCGTGCATGGAGGTACTGCAATCAACCTTTTTCACAAGAATATGCCCCGGTATTCGGTTGATATCGATCTGCCCCTCCCATACAGAATAGGGAAGAAAGTCTGAGGGCAATAAACAGGCACTTTGAAGATCTGAAAGGGTACATTGAAAAATCCATACCCGGAATCAGGATTGTACCCAAATATAATGTCTGGAAATTACAATGTAAATTGGATGGGGCTACTGTAAAAATAGAAGTGAACGGACCAAGAGGGGCTTGATAGGAGAAACGGCCGACATGATGCTTTGTGATAAAGCGCAGAAGGAGTTCAATATGGCTTGTAAGGCCCGGACTGTTTCTTATTCCTTGCTATACGGAGGTAAGATGGCGGCTGCACTAAGCCGGCAGCATCCGAGAGATTTATTTGACTGCAAGTATATGGAAAAAAGTAACGACTCTGAAACAAAGCCGTTACTTTTTTGTCGAGATACGGACCCCGGGTGAGCGGAGCGCTCTTCTATTTCTTGTCCTTGTCTTTCTTTTCCAGGGCATAGAGACGATTCACCTCCTGAAGCACGGCGGGCGTGATGTCGAGCGTCGAATCGGCGTCGAGCAGGGCATTGGCATTGACGATGAGTTTGTAACGACCATCGGCATTGAGGTTCTCGATGGCGCGGTGCAGCAGGTCCTGAGCCCGGTTCGAGAAGACGAAATTCTCTTCGTCGAGCGCTTTGGCTTCCTTCTGTGCCGCAGCCTGGTACGAAGCTATGCGGCGCTCGATGTTCTCCTGTGTGGATTGCGCGTCGTTGGTGGTGATAAGCCCCTTTTGGTATTTCTCCTGGAGCTGGGCTACTTCGTACTGGAAGTTCTGCTCCTTCTGTGCCCAGCTCTTCTGTGCCTTTTCGGTCTTGTCTTTCAGGGCGATGCCTTCTGCATTGTAAAGATCGGACTGCGCGAGCACGGCTTCGACCTGCACGTATGCGATGTCACCGCCGCCTACTTCCCGTTGCTCGGTTGCTTCGGTAGCTGCCGTTTCGACGTTTTTGGTGCCGCAGGCGGTAAATCCTGCCAGGGCGATCAATGCCGCGAAGAAGAGTTTTTTCATGTGTTATCCGTTGTTTTGGTTAAAAATATCGCTTTGAAAGGCAAAGGTAGAAAAAAATCTTTACTTTTGTCAAGCCACATTCAAAATTAGAAACTCATGTACGAATATCTCTCCGGTACCATTTCCGAACTCGCTCCCACCCATGCCGTGTTGGATGTCGGCGGAGTGGGGTACTTTCTTCAGATATCGTTGCAGACATATTCCGAAATCGAGCACTCCGACCGAGTGAAACTGTTCGTTCATTACGTGGTTCGGGAAGACGCCCAGTTGCTTTACGGCTTCGCGTCGAAGGCCGAACGGGAACTGTTCCGCCACCTGATAAGTGTCTCCGGCGTAGGCGGCAATACCGCCCGGATGATTCTCTCGACCTATTCGCCGAGGGAGTTGCAGGGGATCATCGCTACCGAAAACGCCGTCCTTCTCAAAAATGTCAAGGGATTGGGGCTGAAAACGGCGCAGAAGATCATCGTCGAGTTGAGCGGCAAGATGGCCGGCCTGGGACTGACGGGGGATACTGTTACAGCCCCTGTCGCCGGCGGGGATTACGAGGAGGCGCTTGCGGCGCTGGTCATGCTCGGGTTCGGGAAAGCGGCGGCGGATAAAGTCGTAAAAATCGTTGCTCGGGAAAATCCCGGAGCTTCGGTGGAGGATCTGGTCCGTATGTCCCTTAAACGATTGTAGCATATAATCGTACATTTCTATTTCGCAGGGTACTCATATCTTTCGATGTATCTTTTTTTGACGGTTGCAGCATCGAATCCGAGGGTCGCTTATTCGCGGTATGTGTCCGCGTCTGTAACGCGGATCTTTCCCTAAATATCCTTCTCGAAAGGGGCGTGGGGCGCTACGTTCCCGATTAATTATTACGTTTTTGTAACGGCCTTCTTGTTTTTGTCGATTTAATATTTTTGAAACTTTTTTTTATATATAATCCGCAAATCCAAATGTTCGACGGATTTTAAACGAAACGACTTCCTCAAAAAAAACGAAGCGTACCCATTGGGTGCGCTTCGTTCACTTAAATTCGCTTATCGAAAGTTGCGTATTTCTCTATTTGTGGAACTCGCCGTTTGATACCTTTTTGTAGATCGTTTAAACAGCGTTTTAATGTCCTTTGCATAGCCGGAATGATCTCCTGTTCATAAAACTCCCGCGGTCGAAGGTTGTAGTCGATCTTAACGATCTCTTGTTCGCAGATGTCCCCCGTATCAAGGCCACTATCCGCCCAAAACCATGTCGCAGCCGTAATAGGTTCTTGACGTCTATACGCCCAGCGTATCGAGGATGCACCTCTGCCATACGGAAGCGGTGACGGATGGAATATCAGCGTTCCCAGGTTGGGTTCTGCCAGTTCTTCGTTGCTCACCCTTTCAATCAATAACGGAGCGATAGCGACATCCACAAAAAAATAGGTTTCATTCCAAACTGCCAGCCCCAGCGACTTAACCACTCGTTCGGCCTCTTTATAGGCCGTTGTATCGGAGTTTCCTAATATCTTAACAACCATTATTAATATATTTAAACGCTTGTACGGCTCGGAAATGACCGCCATAGCCAGACGTTGGTCGGCCTGGTTGTCCTTTCCTTGCCGCCGATTTAATCAATGAGCTTATGGACTTCGTTTTATTCGCCCCATACAGGCTTGCCGCCGTCTGTACCCATTTCCGGGAATGACGGAGTGCCCCGCATAGCTGCGGGTGCGACGTATGGAAGAATACGGGCAGCATTTTGCCGCATCGGCCATGTCCTTGACGATGATATTCGCAAACGGCGGCGAGGAACTTTGTGCCAACTCCAATTCCTTGCCATTCGGGCATCACGACCAACCGCGTCGCCCTATAAGCTCCTGCGGTGAATAACGGTGAGACTGCTACATGACAGACAGGCTCACCGTTGATGAATCCGACGAAATACTCGGCAGCCACAGGGGCAGGCAGGTCTAAATAATAATGCTGCTTAAACAATCGGGGGAACACAGTTCCCCGGACTTTATAAATTTGAAGTTTGAGCTGGGGGCGGCGTTGAAGGCAGTCCCGATTGTAAAACCGGGCCTCCTGCATATCATATACCCAATCCGGCTGCAGCCATTCGATAATATCGTAGTGGCAGGAAAGCAGGACAACCTGCCCATCACCTTTTCGCCATGTCTTTGCGAAAGCGGCCGCTCCGACCTTGGCGATTTGTCGGTCGATTACCGAAGTGAACTCGTCGACGACTGCCCGTTTGGGCCGTTCACATACCAGGCGGGCCAGGCCAGCGCGGAACTTCTCACCGTTACTCAAGACGGGAAATGGCCGGAGCCATGCCGGGACATCACCCAGGCCGACGGCTGACAATGCACCCGTTACGGCATTGAAATCTCCGTCTGGGGCGATGCAATCGACGATAGGCTTCGTGGCATCCCACCCAGCGTACAAGTCATAGATGGGCTCACCGAAAATGCGGCTGCCTATACTTGTCTTGCCGCTTCCGGAAAGGCCGACAATAAGACCGATTTTCCAGTCCAGCCCCTCGACGGGAAGCTCGGCCGAGCGTTCCCAATCACAGCCGTTCTCAGCATTGAAAAGGCTTTTTACTCGTGCGGCTCGGTAACTGTTGAAGTCGCTGCAATGGTGTTTTACTTTTACAATCATACAGTAACAATTTTAAGAGTCAAACCTTGAGCGAGGAGCCGTTCGTAAATCTCCCGCTGCTCTTTTTCATCCTTGCAGATGACGATTACGCCATACTGCTCTTTGTAATTAAATGCCATTCAAATATTGTTTTGAGGTGAATAATATTTATCTTTGTCGCATCTCACCCACATACTGCATATAAATGCGCCGAAGACGCGACAGAAGGCTCCAGCCCTCGGTCGTGCGTCTTCGGCGCGCGCTTGCGTAAGTATGTGGGTGAGATCTCTACTTACGGCCGGGGGCTTTTTCATGCCCCCATGTTATGGATCAGTTTTTCATCATCGGCGGTCGTTTTTCAGGTGGGATGTATGGATATTTGCGGTTAGGGATGTAGGTGATCCACGCGAACAGATGCCGCCACCATCGACGGGTATAGAGGGGATCGTGCTGGTTGTAGATCGCCTCGGTTTCAAAACAACTGTTCCCGTAGGCGCGGTTGTAGGGCGGCAGGAGAACTTCTATTGCGACCGAAAGGCCGTAAATCAATAAGGGCGCCGGAACGGCCGCCAGCATCCACCATGCGGAAACCCCGAACAGGAGGTGTGCCGCCACCGTACCCAGCAGACAAACGGCGACGATCTCCAGTTGCTGCCGCATGTGGATTTTCTCGTGATTGAGTAGTCGGGCCGTCAATGCGACGCCCTCTTTCACGAACAGCCAGACCAGCACGGTCAATGCCGTGAAGCGGCCGAACGGAATAAAACGATTATATACGATTTTCATCATATTACGGAAACTCTATAACAGGAATATTTATCGATATGGCCGTTCAACATCATAAAGCTCAAAGTAATCAGTTTCGAGCCTTTGGGGATGGCGATGCTCGAATTGGCGGCATCGCCTGCCAGCAAAAGAGAAATGGTCAGGTTATTCTCCAGTCCCGCTATGCATCTCAATACCAATTCGATAATTTGAAGCGGAGCGGATCCTGCCGGAATCGTACTGTCGATCGCAAACGAGGTTTGGGTTCGTCCTATCTCTCGTATATACGAAACATATCCTCGGCCTTCGAGGTAGCTTACATTGGAACTTAATTTCAATGTACTGCCGAGGGTCATTGTTGAAGATGAAATTAGACCTTGCGTTGGAATGACATCCAATTTCTTTTTGTCGGCTGCCGACATCAGGCCGTTTGCCGACCGGGTGGCTACGGCCGTCGATGCTTTGCCGTTCCAGGTCGTTTTCTCCGCGTCGCTTACGAAGCGGTGGTTCGCGTCTTGTGTGATGTTCGAGGCCGAAACAGGCCCCTCAAAATTCCCCCCCCCGGCATATGAGAGGGCGTTCCAGGCAGTGGCGCCATCTCCGATTTTGTGTTTGCGCGTGTCGGATTCATAGACGACCTCTCCTTTCAGCAGGACGGGATTTTTGGCCGTGAGAGTCGCTGCGGTATGTACCGGATGCTGGATCCGGCTCTGTATGGTTTTGTTCATATCGATCAGGTTTCAAAAAAGGTGACGAGTCCGTATATCCGCATCCCCAAAATGAGTGCGCTGTATCATATTTCCCCCCGTAGGAGTTCATACTTTCTGCGTCCCCGTCACCAGAATATTCAGATATGCAAGACTGACGGTGTCAAACCGCAGTTGCTTGCAGCAACTTTGAAATAACTGCGCGGTCCTTCGATGCGTCTTTGGGCATCGCCGACGAAAAGGACTACGCCGGAGTAGAATGATACGTACATTTTTAGTTTTCCGAACTCGTCCTGCCCGGCCCCTCGCCCGCAGATGTTGATTCCTCTGTGCAGATCGAACTTGACCTTCCCGCAATAAGACGTATCGCTGATCCGTGTCACCCACCTGCCGAACAGGGCCTCGACGGAGATCACCGGAAGCCAGCCGCTCTTGTCCGCTTTGTCGGACTCGAACGGGATCGGATCGATGCGTGTCGATGTCCACGACAACTCGTCGCGTGAAAATCTGTCCTGCACGAGTTTGAACCCGCTGCTGGTCGGGCGCAGCTTCGCAGCGCTCGACTTTCGGACTCGTGCATTCTTGTAGTGGAGTATTCCGACGCTGCAGCGTTTAAGAATCGGATCCGCAGGGTCGGTCGCGGGTTTGACGTAAAGCATTCCCCCTTGCACCTTCCACCGCAATGCGGGTACTTTTTCGACATCGGAGGCATAGGCCAGTGTGTTCCAGGCCGTCGTGCCGTCGCCGAGTTTGTGGCGTCCGGTATCGGATTCATAGACGATTTCGCCCTTGAGCAGGACGGGATTCTTGGCGGCAAGTGTCTCCGCCGTATAGACCGGAAGCTGTGTCCGGGTTTGGATTGTCATTTTTGCTGCCATAGCGTCAATTCATTCCGGGGATTGAACATTGGATGACCAGCTCGCCGCCCGTCAGGTCGTCGAGCTTCTTCTTGTCTGCGGCCGACATCAGCCCGTTGGCCGATTGGGTGGCGACGGCCGTCGATGCCTTACCGTTCCAGGTCGTTTTCTCCGTATCGGTCACGAAACGGTGCGAGGCATCCTGTTCGATCATCGTCGCCGGATGTGTGGCCGGGTGCTGGTAGTTGTTCGCTCCGGCGGCCACACCCGCGAGTTTCGCCTTCTCCTCCGAGGTGTAGTCTTCGGTAGAAAGGCCCTTGCCCGCAACCTTATCGACCTTCTGGCCGATCTGCGTGGCGACGGTCGTAGCGAAATTCGGATCGTTGCCCAGGGCGGCCGACAGCTCCTTGAGCGTATCGAGTGCCGCAGGGCTGCCGTCCACCAGTTCGGCGATGGCCTTATCCACGTATGCCTTTGCCGATTCGAGCGTCGTGCGGTCCCCGCTCTCACGGGCGGATTTCTCCGAAGCCACGGCCGCATCGGCGTGGCTGTTGGCCGACTGAAGCGTCGCGGCATCGCCCTGCCCGCGCTTCTGGGCCTCGTCCGCCACGGAGGTGTCGGTGTAGGTCTTGGCCGAAGAAAGGGTCGTGGCATCGCCTTGTGTCCGCTCCTCGGCTTCCGCTGCGACAGATGTGTCGGTATAGGTTTTCGCGGCTTGGAGGGTCGTCGCATCGCCCTGTTCGCGCTTACCGGCTTCGGCAGCAACGGAGGTGTCGGTATAGGATTTGGCCGAGGAGAGTGTCGCGGCATCGCCCGCGGCCAGTTCCCTGCGGATCGCGGCCTCTTCACCTTTGGCACGTTCGATCTCGTCGTCGAGTCTGCCGTCGAGCGCCTCGATGTCATTTTGGACCTCATTGAACGCCTTCTCGGAGGAGGCTACATGGACGGAGAGGTCGTCGGTTACTTTCTGCACTTTCTTCTCCAGCTCCCGCCCTTCGGCCGTATTGTATTTCCCGTTGAGCTGGTCGGTAAGCCCCTCGACCCCGCTCATCGGGATTTTGTCCTCGGTCTTATGGAAGAAGCTGTCGAAGAGGTCCGAGAACTGCTCGGCCGTTGGGTACATTCCCCGGCCGAACCATTTGCGCAGCTGCGCACGTACTCTGATTGCCATTCTGTAATCGCGTGATAAGAATTTTACTTCGTCCGCATGACATAGGCCAGCGTGTAATAGGGCGGTCGGTTCTCGTGCGAGCTGCCGCCGCCCGTGCGGTCCGTCGTTCCGAAGGGCGTCGTGCGGTCATGCCACGACACGGCCTCGGGATAGGAGTTGTTGCCGCCGCTGCGCCAGCTGCCGTTACCTCCGGTCCAAAGATTCTCCCCGTGTGCGTGCGAGGGCATCTCATCGACGGTGAGCGTGTGTTTCTTCTCGCCGCCCACCTTGCCGTAGCTGCCGTAGTCGGCATCGCTGACGTTGTAGCCCACCACGAAGCGGCCGCGCAGGTCGGGCAGGCGGAAATAACCGCTCGTGGTCGAGAGCTTCCGGCCGTTGCAGTCGTAGGCATTGTTGTAGGTGCTGCCGATGGCCTTGTAGAGTTCGGGGTACTCCGACTGCTTGAGCTGCTGCCCTTCGCAAAGGGCGTAGCCGTCGGGGATGCGGGATCCTGCCCAGATTTCGACCATGCCCAGCGGCGTGCGCTGAATCTTGGCCAGGGCGGTCTGCAACGCCACGATCTGCGCTTCGAGTTCGGGCAGCGACTGCGCCTCGTGGAAGTCCTCCCATTTGTAGTTCTCCTCGCCGACGCCCGGAGCCAGCGACCGCTCGACGTAGGCTTGCGGATATTCGTACCCCTGGGCCTGTACCGGGATCGCGGCTTGTTTGAGGTACATACCGCCCGAAATGGAGCCGCCCTCCCAGTAGAGCACCTCCCCCTCGGGGTGTTCCTTCGTGCGCAGGAACACGTAGCCCTCGTTCCGCTGCGTGCCGCCGCCCGTGAGTGCGCATCCCAGCAGGATCGCCTTGTCGCCCGCCAGGTTGCCGATGATCGACACCACGTGCGCGTTGGTCTGCATATAGTCGAGCATCTCGCAGTCGGCCGGAAAGTCTTTGTTCGATTGCAGGAGGAACCTGCCCTGTATCTGTTTCATCGTCAAATGTAGTTTATGGAGAATCGTTTCGAAGCCAGCTTGTACGCATCCACCACGGCCCGGACCTGCGTGATGTCCAGCTTGTCATAGAGCGCCAGCGGGATATTCACCCAGAAGTCGTAGCCGCTCACCCCGCCGTAGCCGCGGCGGTTGAGAATCAGGATCCGGCCCGATCCGCGGCGCGGGACCAGCACCTCGGCGTCCTCCTCGCGTTTGTGCAGGGTGATGAAGCCCACGTTTTCGACCGTTTCGGTGATTGTGATCCTCCGGTCGATGGGATCGAACTTGTCGTTCAGCAGCGCCCGCAGGTAGCACACCTGGCCGTTGTGTTCGAGGCGGTAGTCGCTCTCGCGCTTCCAGAGGATGAACCGCGTGTGCAGGTATTGCAGGGGCGACACGGCGGCGTAGGCCATCGCGGCGAAGAGCGGCCGCCGCCAGAAGGTCGGCAGCAGCAGGAGCGCCAGGCGCTTGAAGTTCACGTCGTACTTATCCATTGTATGCCTTCATATTGAGTACGACGTCGCCCATCTCGAAATAGCCCGCGGCCGGGATGCACCGCGCGTCGATCGTAACCAGCACCTCCTCGCCTGCCGCGACGGTCGTCGCCCCGCGGAACTCCACGATCCGCACGCCGTCGAGCGTCTGGAGCGCATCGACGAGCGCCATGTTGGTATATTCGCCATTGAAGGGCAGGTTCTCGATGTAGTTGCGGACAGCCTCCCGACAGGCGCTCTCGACCGTTTCGGCCACGAGCATCGGGTCGTAGTACACGTCCGCCTCGCAGTTGAAGCGGTCGGGGTCGATGTTCACCAGCGCCGTGCGCACGCCCGCGTCCTTGATCTCGGCGATGTAGGCCGCAAGCTGCGCCTCGGTCTCGGCGTCGAGCCTGCACCGCTTGCCGTCCTTCTCGCCCGCGACCTTGATCGTCAGGAGCGAAGCGTCCCGGTTCTCGACCGCCACGGCGTGCTTGACCACCCGTGCCGCCGCGATGGCGTCCTCGGTCATCCCCTCAGTGTCGTAGCGGTCCGTGTCCGCGATCAGCGTCTTGCCCTTCATGAACGCAAGCACCTTGTCGCGGTACCACCGCGGACGGTGCGGGATGATCTCCTCGATGCGTGTGTCCACCTCGCCCTTGTACGTGTCGAAGAGCTTCTCCAGCGTCCACGCCGCAACGGCGAAAATGTAGAACAGAATCCCGATGACGGATACCTTGCTGAAATGCGACGTGAAGCTGTCGCCCGGCGTAAATCCGAACAACTCCGCAACGGATTCGTTACGCATGAAATCCGCGCAGATCGTTTCCTTGATTTCCTCGATCGTTCTCATCGTACCACAAAGTCTATTTCAATCCCCATAAACCCGATACCGCCGTAAGGAACCATTTCCGTCTCCTCGGCCGAAGGTGCGGTAGCTGGTTTTATTCTATCGGCCGCCAGTTCCTGCACGACAGACTCCTCTCTGGTTGTCGTCATGACGATATCGAGTTTCTGCCCCGTGTTCAGTTCGTCGGTCAGCGCAAGACCGTTACGTTCGGCAATTTCGAACGCGGCCTCGACAGTCCCGCATTCCTGAACTGCGATATCCAGCAGAGTCTGGTTATTTCGTGTCGTAGTCTGCATCGACGGTCAGTTTATTGTTCGTTATATCGACTTCTACATCGTTCACCCGCATACCGTCAGCCTTCAGTTGAGCCGTAATCTCGCGTGCCCATCCAGTCGTTTCGTGGTCATTGGCGATGTTCGTGATCCCGACCCCGAGGGTCGGATATTCTTTCAATTCTCCCTTCATTGCCTGAAGAATCGCAGCTTGGTTCTGAATCGTCACCTCTCCGACCTGCAGGCCCTGCACATAGACGTTTTGGTCGTTACGCCGAGGATCGATTTGCAGATCTCCTGTCTCGGGATCGATCAGTATGCCGATATTCTTAGCCATTATCAGTGTGTTGCTTTTTTATCCTCCAAATCTTCGAGAGAGATGGTTGCGGCCGCCATTTGTTCGGAGAAAATCCCTGCTCCCGTTCCTCCGTTGGCCGCAGCTCCAATGCCTACTCCTGTCAGTCCGGCAGCGACGGCCGTCCGCATCGTTTCGCAGTAGCGCTGAACGCTTTCCAGCGAACGGCGCAACGCAGCGGCCAATACCAGGCCGCCCTGCTTCCCGCCGTTGATTTCCACACCGTCAGCCGTAACCTTCAACTGCATCCGACCGACCGTAGCCGAAACATTGCTCCCGTTCATTGTGACGGTCGTATCGCCGTGACGGTAGGTCAGCGCTTCGATCTCTGAATAACCGATCACGGAGCATTCGCGCAGCTCGCCGCACGAAAGGTCGGCTACCAGAACAATACTTCCCGTTGCAGGTTTCAACAGCAGGCCGCCGTCCGCTCCGCCTTCGATGGCTGCCAGACGGATGCCCGGAATCTCCAGTTCGTTATACCGCGCCCGACAGGTGTCACCCTCGACGGAGACGACCTCCATCGGGCGAAACAGGAATACGGACTGTTCCGTGCCCGTAATCTGCTGCAAAAGCTGTTTTATCTTCGAGGCGTTATCCATTGTTTTCTATGCGTTTTCCGATGGTGACGACCCGGCTCGCACCTTTGTCGCAAAAAGTCGTTTCGACGCCCAACACGTAATAGCTTCCGTTCTTGTATTCGTACTCCGTGTCGCGGATCTCGGCCAGCCATGTCGGCTCGACATAGGGTTCGAGCCATCCGGTGAACGAGCCCTCGTAGCCGGTATAGGCCCGCACCTTCAGCTCTTCGTCGGCCCGTTGTTCGAGCGATTTCCGATCCGAAACACCCGGCAATTTGAGTGTAAACTTGTCGCCGCCCGTCGTACCGCGTTCGATACGGATCGTCTTGCCTTTGGCATCGGTTCCCTCGACGACAGCCAGAAACTTCCGCTTCGAGGCGTCCCGGTACTTGAGGTCGGACTTCTCGATGTTCACGGCGAAGTCGTAAATGACCTTCTCTCCGATCTGGGCGTATTGCGGATGGACGTGCAGGGTTTTTCCGCGCAGGTAGATGTTGGCCTTCGTTTCGCTCTGCACCTTGCGCAGCACGTCGTACCCCGTCGCTGCATGGATAGTGAAGTTATCATACGTGAAATCGTAATCGCATGCCACTTCATATTTTCCGACCTCTTCGGCGACCGAGGTCAATAACGTTTTCACCGTTACGCTTTTCAGGACACGGTCCTTGAGGTCTTTGCGGAATTTGTAGAGTTCATCTTCGCAATGAATACGCACGGAGTCGTTATCAGTAGCGATTTCGGAGACATACCCGGAAAATTCATCGCGCAATATCCGATCATATCCCAGGCGGATCCGAACAGCATCTCCTTCGGCGATTTTCTGTTCGACCTTCAATGCCCGGTTGAAAAGCGTCCCCGGCAGCGTAATATCGGCCGTATCAGCCAGGTTTTCGACGCTGCATTTGATCGCAACCTTTTCGAGCGCCGCCAGCCGATACTTCCCGATCGTTATGTCAAAGTTCATCGAATACATTTCGAACGCCGTTAAACCGGAATAAAAAGCGAAACCGGATTGTCGCTGTATGCTTTGATCTCGTAGTTCTGGTTTTGCAGGCCTTTTGTGTGCGGAAAGCTGACACTCTCTATGGCCAGACGCGTAATACCGAACAGCAGCAGAATATCATGCTCCACGTCGAGGTGACTGGCAGTATCGAACAGATTACGCAACTGCTGGACGCTCTCTTTCGGATATTCGTTTTCCGCGGCGATAAATATGCCTTGGATCGAAATTTCGTAGTCGCCCTGGCTCCATCGCTCCTTGACCGTTCCCGTTCCTTTGCCTTTGGCAGGAGTTCGTCGGATGATTTCGTTCTTGCCGCTGATCGACACCAGGGGTTCAAGCGGGAAAGTGAACCAGTTCAGAATCCCGTCAGTCGAACGCTTGAGCCGCAACGGCATGACGGATTTTATCGTTCCGACGGTTGTCATTTCCGACCGGATTTCGTCCGCATCGGCCGTCCGCACCCCGTCCGTGTCCCTGAGTAGGAAATACGGAGGCAGAGCTCCGAAGCCGCCGAGGGCCTGCGTCGTGCGGATGCGGAGCGGATCGCGCAAGCCATCCGATGAAACGATGACGTCAGGGGTCGCTTTCCCAATGTTGAAAAATACCTTGCCCATCCTATTGTGCCGTTGCGGCCATTTGCAATACCTGAATCAGTCTGTTCTCCAGATCGCGCTGCATGTCGTCGCGCGAACCCTCGTAGCCGCCCTCGAAAACCAGCTTATCGACCAGCGCCCCGAGTGAAATGTTGATCGTCGTGGATCGTTTGCCGCCCGTGGCGATGGCCGAAACGGCTCCCGCCCCGGCCGTACTGCCGGAGGTTCCGTTGCCTCTGCCCGGGGTATTCGCTGCCAGCTCGCCTCCCATGCCAGGCAGGGAGGGCGACGCGATCCCCAGCGAGGTTTTCAATTTCGCGGCGACGTCGCCCAGCGACCGTTCGGAATCCCACCGAAGGCGGATGCCGTCGAGCGACGCCCTGGCTTTGGCCGCATGGTCTGCGACCCGTTTCGCCCCTTCGATGATCGCCTGCTGGCGGTTCTCGATATCGGCGTTGATCCGGGCGATGGCGGCCTGGTTCTCGGCGCTGTCGCCCAGCCCCACGGCCTCCTTGAACTTGTACCATCCGAGTTTGATCTTGTCCAGGCCGATCATAAGGCCGTTTATCATCGTGCTGAAATAGAGCTTCACGCTCTCCACGAATCCCAGGAACGAATGTTTCATGAATCCAACCGTGCCGTCCCACAGCGTACCCCAGCCCTGCACCTTGTAGCAGACATAGCCGATTACGGCGATCAGTCCGATGACCGCGGCGATGATCCACGTCACGGGACACGCCAGCAGGGCAAGGTTCAACCCGTTCTGCGCTGCGGCCCATGCCCATTTCGCCGTGGTGACGATCCCCGCCCAGGCGGCCATCGCCTTGGACTGGAGCGTGACGAGGAACATGGACGTCGCCAGTATGCCGAGCGCTGTGCCCAATACCGCAACGACCGTCGCGTGCCGCTGCATGAACTCCGAGACCCATCCGATAGCTGCCCCCAAGGCGTCGATGCCTTTTCCAGCAAGTCCGACGATCCACTCCAGCGCGGTCATGGCGGGAATCACCAACGGCTCGATGATCGCCGTGGCGGACGGCCAGTGTATGCTCATCGTCGAGCAGGGCAAGGTCGTCGACATCTTCATGTCGCCGCAGCACGAAACCACGAAGGCCCTGATCGGCAACGTGATGGCCCGCGACATGCCGGCCTCCATTCTCGACCGCTTCCGCAAGGCTCGCGAAAACCATCCCAACAGCGACGCAGTCTACCTGCTTCGCCTCGCCTTCTCGGGCAACGAAGTCACGCGCCCCGTCATTTCCGAATGCTCGCGCCGCTTCAACCTCGACTTCAACATCCTCCGCGGCACTGTCGACGACGTCCAGGGCCAGACCCTCGGCTCGCTCACCGTACTCATCGAGGCCGAAAGCAGCGTATTCATCGAAGCCGTCAACTTCCTGAGGGAGAACGGCGTGGTCGTTGAGGAGATCAATGATGTCAAGTAATCTCATTCAGATGATCTGGGACTCCTTCCTGGAGACGATCATCATGGTCGCCATCTCCGGCGGCATCGGCGCCCTCGCGGGCATTCCCCTCGGCATCCTGCTCTTCGTGACGGACCGCAAGTCCTTCCTTCCGATGCCGGGCTTCAACGCCGTTCTCGGCACGGTGATCAACGCTCTCCGCTCGGTGCCGTTCATCATCCTGCTCGTGGCGATCATTCCGTTCACCCGACTCATCGTCGGCTCCTCGATCGGCACAGCCGCCGCCATCGTTCCTCTGACACTCTCGGTGGCGCCCTTCATCGCCCGAATCGTCGAGACGAGCCTGCGCGAAGTGGACAAGGGCCTCGTCGAGGCCGCCCAGTCGATGGGTGCCACGAATATGCAGATCATCACGAAGGTCCTGCTTCCCGAAGCCATGCCCGGCATCGTCGCGGGCCTGACGATCTCGATCATCAGCCTGATCGGCTACTCCGCCATGGCCGGCGCCGTGGGC